>Ga0126342_10018246_pt1 | contig 12046 bp, 11 predicted proteins | sample Cyp1metagenome_FD_92528 | JGI IMG/M metagenome (GOLD analysis project Ga0126342, IMG submission 92528) | Coral microbial communities from Lord Howe Island, Old Settlement Bay, Australia - Cyphastrea 1 metagenome | ecosystem: Host-associated > Invertebrates > Cnidaria > Coral ... | reverse complement strand
TGTGCGTGCCGATATAGAACATGAAGTTAGCCATGATGCAAAAAACTCCCATTTTTACCACGTCTTCAGCACATACGAAGATGGCCGCCGACAAGCGCGGGCAAATCAAGGTGTTTGGCCGTAAGTTTACCACTCAATTCTAGTTGGAGTTGATTTTTTTCCAGTTTTTGGGTTGGTTTGAACAGTAGACCTGGTGGCAAATGTTGGTGAATGAAAGGCCAGGGGGCTGGAACTACCAAACCTTGAGGACAGATAGTTATATACATATCGATACGTGTGCAACAATGTGTTTGGAATCTCATTAAAAAAATAAGGATCAACTCGGAAGCTTGAAATGATGGAGATCTTTGCTCGAATAGGTCCAATCTAGGTCTAATTAGTTGCCATCCTTCGCGTTTTGAGCTGAAGCCATGGCATATGTTTCCATGATTCGTTTCAGTCATTTCAATTGTCATGTTCCTCCTGGAAAAGATCATCTTCAACTGAACCATGATTTCCAGCATTGCTCGAAACACCAAGAAGGTTTTCTCATCACAAAAGCACTGAGCGGCTGTGCCCGGCTGTGCCCGGCTGTGCCCAAGCATGCGGGTCCCATCATGACTAATTGTGCCGTTCCCTGAGCTGCACATAACTTGTAAGCAATAATCATATTCAATAATAGTCGATAGCCATATTCGATGGTTCAATCCCTGCTATTTCCTGTAGTTCGATCCCGCAATGTTTTTGAGCTAGTTGAAGCCCCAAAATCTCCATGTTTGATGCAACCAGAACTCTGCCAACAGCCCGGCATTGCCGGTGGCTCAGGATGGTGAGGGTGAGCTGGACCTTGCTGCTTGAATTCAAGCCTTCGGTCTTAGGAGTTGGGGATGGATCCAAATGGGGAACCAGCTCCAACTTCAAACTCACTGTGCGATTGATATGTTGATATTTTTTGCAGTTTGTTTTTTTCGTTTGATGAGTTCGCAGGCCAATTTTTTGGCCATTGAGCTTCCCAGCACAGCTGGATCAACCGACCAAGGATGAGTTCATGGGCGGCATGCAGGCGCTTTCAGGTTTGGCCACTGCGAAGGATATGGCGCCTTGGACCGAACCCCTGCTGCCACTGCTTTCTCCATGAAATCAGGAAACTCTCCCTGTGAGGTCACTCGAAGAAAACCCAGAAACATAGGAGTTTCACGTTTTTGTTGCAAAAACAGAGGCAACTGGGGCTAAGAAGCAACATGAGGTCATCATGAGGATGTAGAGATGCTTCAAAGAGATAGGTCTCCCAAAGTCAGGTGGAGATTGTACATGATTTGAACCCGAAGTGTGGTCTTTCAACTGCAACAGGCACTGATGGGTGTGATATCAACAAAGCGAACATGGGTTTGTCTGAAAATTCGGAACCACATTCCCCACTAAAAATTGATCATCATTTATGCCCATTAAAATGGCCGGATATTGGGCTACCCCCCCATTTTGCGACGGACCCATATGGTAAGGTTATTATATAATTAAGTATGCCGAATTGGAATGATTAGCGAAGTATAAGATTCCACAACGATTCCATGTAGTACTATATAAGTTATTACATAAGTATATGGCAACAAATGTTAAAACCATCCAATTTTCACCATCAGAACTTGTAGTGTCTCACGAATCTGCAGGTGATCTTGACAAAGGGCATGGAGAGGATTGATGCCTTGCAGCGGTTAGAATTGTTAGGGTCGTTTGAATGGTACCCTTGCAGCTGGGTCCGGGGGTATACTACCTTTAAGAAATAATCCGGAGCCGGAAACCCAATGGAATTGGGCGCCTTTACTATGGGTTGGTTATATTTGGATTGTATAATAAGGTATATACCAGAACTACCGGAGGTTTTTACAATTGCTTTAGTAACTCGAAGGGTAATCAGGGAAGTGGAAACATTTGGCTGTGTGTGCTGCAGCTTAGGTGGTTGGCTTACCTGGAGGTACCATGACATACCTGACCATTTGCACAGTGTGTCGTTTGAAGAGCTTTCCAGTGATTGATCAATCTTCAGGATAGATAGATAGATAGGTAGGTAGATAGATAGATAGATAGATATATACAGAGATTTCCCATTTTCTAACATTTTCCCACTTTTTTTGCACATTTTCCCACAGTGCATGTGGTCATTGGTGACTCTGAGGAGAAGCAAGTGAAATCTCTGATGGAGAGCTCCTTTTCAGGTGGTGTCCTGGCAGTGATCCATCGTGTGAAAGGTCCCGTTTCAAAGGGGTATGATTGAGTACATAGCAAGACATGGATATGCAAGCAGCTGCTTTTTTTTGTCCAGGACATACCTAAGATGTTTAAACGGGCGTTTGGAGTAGTTATATTAATAATGCCGACTTGTGGCATGAATTCCTGCTTCACATCCAGACATGGCACACATGGCCCAACGGCCCGTGGCCAAGGCCCGAGCAAAGACATGTTGGAGAACCAAATGACCCAGGTGGGCCGAGAGCGTTGAACAATAGCAGGTTGGCAGTAACTGAGTTCGTTACTTGGAATCCTACAGTTGCGTGGTGCCTCCCAGTTATAAGTTTCTTCAAAATTCCCATTGATGATTATTATAGAAATATCTCATAGGCCCCAGGTATGGGGTTCTCAAGGTTTTGCTCCATGCGTTTGCCTTTGCGCAAGAATTTCCAAGTTTGTTGCTTGCTGATCCGCATTTGTATTGCTTATCACTACCATCTATGACCTGTTTTGATGGTTCCCATCGTTCCCCCACCCTGTCAACCCTGCATTGGTCCGCTGCGACGCGCCGTTGGCAGTTTCGGGTTGGCATCAACGACCGCTTTCGGAGAACGGAGGATTTGGTGAAGGAGAGAACGTGGGGCCTGGCTTTGGATGAAACCCAAAGGTCGACATTCGTGAACCACAGCGTCCCTTCAGAAAGTCATAGAGTTGCCATAGATGCCATGCTGAGACTACCCAGGGCCCAGGCTAGGAAGGGAGAGCACCTCAGCCTGCAGCATGTGTTCTTGGATAGCAACATCCCTTCCCCTTGACCTGAATAAATACACCCTAAAAACAATGACCTATAAGTACAAAGTGGAGCCCCTGTTTACGAAAGCTAAGTTTGTGAACAAAACTCAATAACTAATTTGTAACACTTATAACTATCTATAGATTGATAAGTTGGTGAACAGAATTCCAATTATGGTTACAGTATTCATGGGGTGAATCTAAAGCAACGATCACATCATGTTGGCCCCACATAAAGTAGGACTTTGCTGGCAAGCTGCAGCGTGTGGCCAACTTGGCCCGTAACGCCGGCTCTGCAGAGCGTGCCGCGGAGCGCACCGCGGAGAGTGTGGAGGTGGCGCGTTCGCAGATGGGTTTGTCTCAAAGTAGGGGTCAACCAATTCACAGGCTGTTTCCCATGGTTCCATGTATGGTTCCTCAGGAAAAATGAAGCGTGAAGACATGTTTTTACTGGAGGGGTTCCCCAAAAGAATCCGACATCTTGAGAAATAAGCCAAGTAGACTTTTTCAATGCCCCCCGCAACAAGAACAGGCCAACATCCATAGGTAGTTGCTTTTACTTTCATTGATAACATGGAAGATCGGAGAGGTGGACAAGCTGGGTAGGAAAATCACTGAAAATCACCTACAACATCCCCACCCCCTTCAACTAGGTTTTCGGGGGGGGGGGACCTGACAAAATGTAACTTACATTTTTCGATATTTTTCAGGCTGTTTTTAGGGGGGGTTAATTGTAAGTTAAAATCTCTAAGGTACCAAAAATTCACGTTTGGAAGGGTGAAAAATGTAAGTTAAGACCCCCCTAGGTATGGTCCTGGTCAAAGTGAAATCAAGGTATTCCCCAGGAATACACCACACACATAGTGACTATGGAAATGGGGGGTGGAGAAAATATAACTTACATTTTCCCCCCTCCCCCCTCCTTTTTGGGGTACCACTATATCTGTAAAATTTAATTCGACGTCACGACGCCAAGAAACATCAAACATCAAGGACCAAAAAGATCCCTGTTGTAAGGTATTCAAAACCTGCATTATTTGCAGTGGAACCTGGACCTCAATATCACCAACTTACATTTTACAAGACCAAAATGCACAAAGGCATTGCTAGACAGCATGTACAAAAGAATGTACAATCCACAAAAAAAGAACATCAAAACACATAGAATACTAGAATTCCCAGGGAATCCCAGGGGCCAAAAATGTAAGATCCCCATTGTAAGGTCTCCAAAACCTGCAGTATTTGCAGTGGAACCTGCACCTCAAGATCATCAACTTACATTTTCCAATACCAGAATTCCCAGGAATCCTAAGGGCCAAAAATGTAAGATCCCTATTGTAAGGTCTCCAAAACCTGCATTGTTTGCAGTGGAACCTGCACCTCAAGATCATCAACTTACATTTTCCAACACCAGAATTCCCAGGAATCCTAAGGGCCAAAAATGTAAGATCCCTATTGTATCCTATTGTAAGGTCTCCAAAACCTGCAGTATTTGCAGTGGAACCTGCACCTCAAGATCATCAACTTACATTTTCCAATACCAGAATTCCCAGAAATCCTAAGGGCAAAATGCACAAAGGCATTGCTAGACAGCATGTACAAAAGAATGTACAATCCACAAAAAAAGAACATCAAAACACATATAATACTAGAATTTCCAGGGAATCCCAGGGGCCAAAAATGTAAGATCCCTATTGTAAGGTCTTCAAAACCTGCAGTATTTGCAGTGGAACCTGGACCCTCAAGAATAAAGTCCGATTCCGAAACTTCTCCGGATTGCGCAACTCCCAGGATTGCGCAACTCTTTGGTCGGATTGCGCAACTACGAATATTAGGATTGCGCAACTCCCAGGATTGCGCAACTCTGTGGTCGGATTGCGCAACTACTTTCGACAGATTGCGCAACTCCCAGGATTGCGCACCTGCGAATATTAGGATTGCGCAACTCCCAGGATTGCGCAACTCTGTGGTCGGATTGCGCAACTACTTTCGACAGATTGCGCAACCCCCAGGATTGCGCAACTGCGAATATTAGGATTGCGCAACTCCCAGGATTGCGCAACTCTTTGGTCGGATTGCGCGACTAGGATTTCGCAACTTGACTTGCTCAAGTTTAAGATGATATCAACATTCCCACGCCTATGGAACGGAACTTGAACCTGACTTGGGGTCTCCACAAGTTATAATTGATATCAAAATTCCCATCCCCGTGGAATTTCAAACTGACTTGGGGTCTCCACAAGTTAAAGATAATATCAAAATTCCCACCCCCATGGAACTTCAAACTGACCCTGAGTCCCCAAAATGTTAAGATGATATGAGAATTCCCACCCCCGTGGAATTTCAAACTGACTTGGAGTCTCCACAAGTTAAAGATGATATCAAAATTCCCACCCCCATGGAACTTCAAACTGACCCTGAGCCCCCAAAATGTTAAGATGATATGAAAATTCCCACCCTCATGGAACTTCAAACTGACTTGGAGCCCCCACAAGTTAAAGATGATATGAAAATTCCCACCCCCATAGAACTTCAAACTGACTTGGAGTCTCCACAAGTTAAAGATGATATCAAAATTCCCACACCCATGGAACTTCAAACTGACCCTGAGTCCCCAACATGTGAAGATGATATCAAAATTCCCACCCCCATTGGAAATTCAAACTGACTCTGAGTCTCCACAAGTTAAAACGGTATCAAAATTCCAACCCCCACCCCCATGGAACGAAATTGACTTGGAGTCTCCACAAGGTTAAGATGATATCAAAATTCCCACCCCCATGGAACTTCAAACTGACTTGGAGTCTCCACAAGGTTGAGATGGTATCAAAATTCCCACCCCCATGGAACTTCAAACTGACCCTGAGCCCCCAAAATGTTAAGATGATATGAAGATTCCCACCCTCATGGAACTTCAAACTGACTTGGAGTCTCCACAAAGCTAAGATGATATCAAAATTCCCACCCCCATGGAACTTCAAACTGACCCTGAGTCCCCAAAATGTTAAGATGATATGAAAATTCCCACCCCCATAGAACTTCAAACTGACTTGGAGTCCCCACAAGTTAAAGATGATATCAAAATTCCCACCCCCATGGAACTTCAAGCTGACTCTGAGTCCCCAAAATGTTAAGATAATATCAAAATTCCCACCCCCATGGAAATTCAAACTGACTCTGAGTCCCCTCTTTATGTGAAGATGATATCAAAATTCCCAACCCCTTTGCTTCTGTTTTTTTTTATCCCATGAGGCCCCAATGTTTTGTGACGTCCCAAGAAGTAACTTACATTTTTTGAGAAATGGAGGCTTTCCACAGAAATAACGCCTTCAAAAATGTAAGTTACATTTTGGGGTGGTCCACCCGGCCAAAATGGTAGGGATCCGACTCCGACAACCGTCCATTTAGTTCAGGGATTTCCCCTTGCCATTTGATTACTGGAGGGTACCCTCTGGTAATTTAAGATAATAGCATTGAAAATAGCCACTTATAGTTGATTAATGATCCATAGTTATGTGAGTTTACCAGAGGGTACTGGAGGGTAATCCAAGAATTCCAATGGCTTGGACCCTCAGGGGGAAGCTCCGAAAAGCGATGAGACCGTGCCGCTGGTCGAGGCCCACCCTTGGTGGGGGAGTGTTGGAAATCCCTTATGCAGCTATGCATATTTTTAAATACACATGAACATCAATGAACATCATCTATAAATGGGGGATGTTCCCGAGCTATATTAAATGACCAGCAGATAAAAATTCATTGACACGAATGAACGGTTGAGACTTCTGCGCTGGTCTTGAAAGCAAGTTGCTTGCGCGCCCTATATGGGCCACCTTTTGGACAATGGGGACGCAAACAACCAAAGCATGCACAATGTATGCGCAATGTATATAATATAACTATAAATGTGTATAATATAACAATATATATATATTATATGTATATAATATAATGTAATGTAATGTAACGTAACGGTATGGTATGGTATAGTATGGTATGGTTTGTATAAATATATATACATGCTTTGTGGGGATACATTTTCAATGGACATAGGTCTTGTAAGACCTTACGTACTCAGTACTTCTAATTTGGGTACGTAGACTCCTCCAAGTACCCATAAAAAGATATAAAAAGGGGGAAACACATACTATACCCCATAATTATGGTACCTTGATCCATTTTTATGGGTGCCCAAAACATTCCGTGACATGTTGCGTGCTGTGGGTGTTGAATGATATTGAATTACAATTTGTTCTCATTGTGTCCTCAGGAGGCATCGTGACAGTCGTGAAAGTGGTGAAACTGCACAGGGGCTGCTGCGGCAATGGCAGCGAGTACTGGCTTTCGGGTACCATTTGTCGTCGATATCGTTGGTTTAGCCTTTCTAACCACTTCAAAATTGCCATGAACCTACACATGCAAGGCTTTACTGGCAAAAATGGAGAGAGAGAGAGAGAGAGAGAGCCAGAGAGAGAGAGCCATGCTCGCATATTCATGGGATAACCCGATTAAAAGGGCCCATTGACGAGCGATATCCACCCAGTTCCCAAGCAAGTAGTCAGTGTTAATCACCAGCAGGGACTTGTCAGACGCAGTCAGACTTGTAAGTGATGATATTTTGGTCACTGCCGCGGGCGCAGTAGGTCCTGCATCCTACATCATGGCAACATTTGTTGCCGGAATCCAGCAGAGAAGTTTGCACAAACATTCAGGTCAACAAGCAGAGGGTAGCAGAGGTACCCAAAACATTTCCTTGAAATCGCATCACGGCAAATTCTGAGGTGGCTCAGGGAAGCGTTAAGGTCAGCATACCGTTCTTGTATGTAATCTACGGCAATAGACGCCAAGATGCCATCACCTCAATTGACAGAAGAAAGCAAGTGTGAGCCATAGCAGCCAATAGCAGCCAATTGGTCCAGTCATGAAATGATCAACCCCTAAAAGACCCCATGGTTTAGGGTTGGATCCCTTCATGTGGGATCCTATATCTATTACCCTCTGGTTATTTAACATGGCCTAGGGAAATGACCCATTTATAGATGGTTTACCTATTAAAAATGGTGATTTTCCATGGCTATGTTAAATAACCAGATGGTACATAGAATATGTTAAGGACTTCGAATTTCCTATGTGCCTGTTTGATCCAAAACAGTTCTTGAAAAGTGACTCCTTCCTGGAACTAAACCACGACTGCTGTACCGTTTTGTAATGAACCATGGCAATGGCAAATGGCCCGTTTGTAGGTGATTCCCCTATTCACTATTCAAACATCATGGTTTCCCCAGCTATGTGAGACTAGCAGATGGCATGCCTTCTAGTCATTCTAGTCGGCGGCTTTTTTGTGCAAGCTCCTCGACAGAACGCTCAATCGCCTTAAGGGCTTTAAGGGTTCAAAAACAGGCTGGTGCGCGTTCGCTGGCCTAAGGTATATTGCAAGCAGCAAGGGTTTTGGGGCTCACATGATTTTTCAATCCCTTCAGCTTGAGATTCAGCCCCCCCCGACGCCGGGTTTCGTATTGGATTTGTTCATGAACTGGGGGTCATTCGGGGTATGAAAACATGTTGGAGGCAGATTGTTGGAGGATCTTGGGGGAATCCAGCGGTGACCCTGCTGTCTCCTCCGGATTTTCTTCATCTACTAGGCAATCAATCATGTGTTGTCACTTGTTTCTATTGAAAACCCTTGTTTTTTCCATGGGTTTTCCATGCTTTTTCCATGGTTCTCCATAGGGTTTTCCATGGTTTCCCATGGGTTTTCCATGGTTTTCCGTGGTTTTTCCATGGGTTTTCTATAGTTTTTCCATGTTTTTTCCATGGTTGCCCATGGTTTTTCCACATCTATGTTAGTTTAAAGTGCGCTATTCACCCATGGTTTTCCACCCCCATTGGGCTACAGCCGCGCCAGGTCCAACTGGGATTCCCAGAGCTGGTCGTGCCATTCAGCGTGGCAGGAGGCGGGGCAGAACTTGTTGAATTTTTGTTGGAAAGGGGCTAGCGGCTATGGGATATTTCATGTATATATGGGGATGGGTCAAAACCCTGGTACCCCTGGTGAACCCCAAGTCATAGCTGGGTATTTATGGGTGTGAATAACCCACTAAAAATGTATCTATAGGTATTGACCCATACCCATATATATATTATTATATACACATGAAGCAAGTCCAAGATATCTATCATATACCAAAATCTGCTCCTCCCGTGGTCGAATCGGAATTTTCATGGGATGAACTTGCCGTATGTATCATGATGTTCCTTCGTATTGCAGTACGGGAATGGCTCAAACTTTGCCAGCACCGTACAACGGATGGTAAAACGATTAGAGTAGTAATAGTACAGATGACAGGTCTTTTGTGCGTTTTGTGGGCTGGTACCTTTTTTTTTGATCCATATAGAATATATAGATCTATGCCAGATGATGGCCGTGGCCAGGGGCATCCCAGAATTTGATTTGCCCAGATTTGGTGGCAAGTCCCTGGAGTTTCAGCGCGGGACATACAGATATTGCGGCTTTGATATGCTGAGGACAGGTCATTGGATTTTAGGGTGCCCCATGGACAAAACCAAATGGTTTGAGGTTGATCAGATCAAAAAGAACAGTTTCCAGAGAAACTAGGGATGATACCGCCACACCACGAAATAATTCACAGAAGTGGTGGTCCTTTGACGGTTGAGCATGGCCCAATGGAACATCCTGGAACCTTTGCATAGTTTTTGTACATCATGATCATTTGTTGTGCGTTTTTCCTGTTGGTTTTTGTTTGCGGGAGGTTAACTACAAGGTGGTGACCCCAATCATTGGCTAAGTTGCTTTAGTTCAGTAGATGAACTAGTAACATCTAGTAACTAGGACAAGCTTGTGGTAATTAGATGTATGGCACGAGTTGGATGACAGAAAACAACACACATTTCATTAGGGGGCACCACCTTATAGTCCATCACCCCGGGACTGCTGTTCTTTGTCTCCATTTCCGCCGCTCGGGCCTAGCATTTTCCATCGGCCACCCTGCCGGCTCGGGCGCAGCTATGGTGGGTGTGCTCGTTGCCACTGTGTTTATCATTTGCCACCTTCACTTGACGGAGAAACATGCAACTGGACGGATGAGTCATGTCCATTGAGTACCCTACGGTATTTCTTTCTTAACATGGCTATGGAAACCATATCTATAACCCATGGTTTACAGTCTTATATGGTACCGCCCATTATCTATATGGAAACCATGGCCCATGAAGATATTACCATATCATATGGCCCATGAAGAGGGTATTTCCAATGTTTTTTTTTCAGGGCTTCACCAGTTCGATCTAGTTGTGTATGTAGTTTGATCCCTCCGATTGGATGAATGATGGTTTTGTCACCGTCCCCGGCTCCATGTTTTGCCAGTAACAAGTAAACTAATATAGTATAGTGTGTATGGAACATCACCATCTTTACTGTGTAAGTGATGGTACTGATCTTTTTTCATGGGCTGCTCACATAGCTATGGAAATGTTTGCGACCCAGGTACGGTGCGACCTTCAGCGATTCTTTCAAACAGTTTCGGGTTGTTTCTGGGCTGCGACAAAAGGCGAAAAGGCACGAGGCCGTTGAACAATGCTCACCGTTGAGCGAAGTTACAGAAACACATGCTGATTATGTGGGACTTCTGGACATGTTTCCAAGTGTGCATAAACTCAAGTCATTTTTGTGGTGGTTGTTGCTTTCATTCGCCTCCTTTATGAATTCCGGTCGCCATTTTGGTGGAAGGTGTGAGCACAAAAAATGACCAGATCAGTGGCCTTTGGCAATCTAATCTGGTTGGAATTTTCCCACAATCGGAAACTAAACTTGTTGTCGGGTCGGATGGTTCAACTGCAAGGATGATGCAAAGTCGCGAGGCCCATGGTTCTTTCAACTTATGGGACTTTTTTTTTTTAAATAGCAGTTCGATGCTGGTTGTAAATCCAAGAATCAGCCTCCAATGGATGGTTGAAATGTTTAAATGTTTGTTCATTCCTGCTAGTCAGTCGATTTAGGATGAGGCTTGCGTTTGCAATAGCATTTGTATGCTCCAAGAGAAAGTCTCAGGTAAAAGACGAGACAGAGATTTACAAACCAATTTAGGGATTTGGATGGATTTGGATGGATTTGGTTGGATACGTTTCTGAAGTGTCTTTGGTAAGCACTGTCCTGCTGTGGAATCCCAGTGTCAATCGTTGCAGCATAATTGGAGTTGTGAAACCCACCTCCAGAAAAGCTCATCCGGAAGTCTGCAAATGGATATGACAATTTGACGTGTATTTTACATATCATAGATTATCATAGCATATTCATGTAAATGTGTAGGTATACATATATATATATGCACATATCATGATATACCATATCATACGGGACAATACGATACCATATTATAAGATAAGACAATATCACATCGATAATATCATATCATATATCATGTCATATCATATCATATCTAAGCTAGTATTGTTACCAGTAGTACCGCACAAGGCGGTGGCGGAAGTTTCAAAAATAGGAAACCTGTAGGAGGGTTGGTTGTTGTGAATCAGGGATGGCAGAGCGAAGCCACTGATGGACCGAAAGGTGCTTGAGGTCTCCTCTCTTTCTCTCTCTTTCTCTCTTTTTCCCTCTGTTTCTCTATCTTTCTCTGATTATCTACCTACCTACCTACCTACTGATCTATCTGTCTACCTATCTATCTGTCTGTCTGTCTATCTCCCTATCTATCCATCTATCTACCTATCTATCTAGCTGTCTAGTTGTCTAGCTATTTGTCTATCTATCTATCTATCTACCTACCTATCTATCTATCTATCTGTCTATCTACCTATCTACCTATCTATCTATCTACCTATCTATCTATCTATCTATCTATCTATCCCTCTATCTATCCATCTATCTATCTATCTATCGATCTATCTATCTATCTATCTATCTGTCTATCTACCTATCTACCTATCTATCTATCTATCTATCTATCTATCTATCTATCTATCTAATCTATCTAATCTATCTAATCTATCTATCTATCTATCTATCTATCTCTATCTA
>Ga0126342_10018245_pt1 | contig 12046 bp, 8 predicted proteins | sample Cyp1metagenome_FD_92528 | JGI IMG/M metagenome (GOLD analysis project Ga0126342, IMG submission 92528) | Coral microbial communities from Lord Howe Island, Old Settlement Bay, Australia - Cyphastrea 1 metagenome | ecosystem: Host-associated > Invertebrates > Cnidaria > Coral ... | reverse complement strand
AGCAGTCAGAGGCAGACAACACTACCCAAGAAGCCTGACACAAGAGCACGGTCCAGGTCAAGGGCCAAACAGGCAGACTCACCGCAACCCAGCCGACAGAGGCCCAGGACACCGCAAACAAAGCCAGACACAGGAGGGCAGTCTCGGTCAAGAGCCAGGCAGCCTAACTCTCCCAACAGTCAGAGGCAGACGACACAACCGAAGAAGCCCGACACAAGAGCACGGTCTAGGTCAAGGGCCAAACAGGCAGACTCACCGCAACCCAGCCAACAGAGGCCCAAAACACCGCAAACAAAGCCAGACACAACAGATGGGTCTCAGTCAAGCGCCAAGCAGCCAGACTCACCAAGCAGTCAGAGGCAGACAACACTACCCAAGAAGCCTGACACAAGAGCACGGTCCAGGTCAAGGGCCAAACAGGCAGACTCACCGCAACCCAGCCGACAGAGGCCCAAAACACCGCAAACAAAGCCAGACACAACAGGTGGGTCTCGGTCCCGGTCAAGAGCCAGGCATGACTCACCCAGCAGTCAGAGGCAGACGACACAACCCAAGAAGCCCGACACAAGAGCACGGTCCAGGTCAAGGGCCAAACAGGCAGACTCACCGAAACCCAGCCAACAGAGGCCCAAAACACCGCAAACAAAGCCAGACACAACAGGTGGCTCTCGGTCCCGGTCAAGAGCCAGGCAGCCAGACTCACCTAGCAGTCAGAGGCAGACAACACCCAAGAAGCCAGAGTCAAGAGGGCGCTCGCGCTCAAGGGCCAAGCAGCCAGACTCGCCTAACCAACGGCCGTCCACGCCAGGCAAAAAGCCAGACAGATCCAGAAGAGCTCAACCTCCGGACACTGTTTGGCGCTCGAAAGTGCAGCGGTGTTGGCTTTGGGAACCAGCCGAAAAGGATCAGGTATTTGCTCATCCTTCAAGCTTCTTGGCTGGGGAAAGCTCACAAGATGTTATGAAAAGTCAACGTGTGACACACCCCTATGATATGATATGCCGTGATGTATCTAAAACCCTGATTCACTGTATGCCCCACAAAGTAGGTATTTTTAATCCCAATACATCTTGGTCCTTACTGGGTCAACAATGGTTAGTTAAATCCTTTAGTACTGCAATCACTATTATACCCTCTAGATATTTAACATAGCCATGGAAAATGGCCCATTTATAGATGGTTTACCTATTTAAAATGGTGATTTTCCATGGCTATGTTGAATAACCAGAGGGTAATTAGCTAAAACAAATATTAGTATATTATAGTATTAGCTTCATTAGATTAGTATATATTTATATATTAGCTATTATTATATACTAATAATTAGAATAGATACTAATCTGCTATCACTACTATATATATATATATGTTTGGCAGGTATCTAAGATTCGCCCTGCCACGATGTATCTAGATTGTTGCTCTCATGTCAACCTCTGATTGCTGACGACCCTGACGACCAAATTTCTGTTGGTGGCCTGGAACAGTCATGAAAGTCATGAAAGTGCCTTACAAGGGGCATCAATCCATCAGTAGGAATTGATTGATGTTCATGAAAAACGGATTAATACAAAGTGGGGCCCCCAAACGAAATTGCGTTCAGTTGGTGCAAAAAACTTCAATAACTATGGTTTATGGCACCTACAACTATAATTATATAATATTGTTTATAAAGCAGCTTATAACCTGGGAGGCACCACATTGTAAGGATTCCCAATATTGATGGATGACCATGAAAATGAAGTGTATACCCATCACTACCCATCAAAAAATTCCAGTGTATCCCATTGTATTACCATGATATTCCCGTTTTATCTCCGTTAAAGTTGGTTTATTCACCATTTTAGATATTTAACCATATATGTTTGTTGACCATAAATATATTAACTATGCATGGTTGTTAACCTGATATTGTTTGATATAGTCAACCATTTTTAAATATTCCCGTAACCTGATATATGGATATGGTTGACTATATTCCCATTATGTACCCAGTGCTGTATATCATTATATACCCATTACATATCCCACTCTCGTTGGTTTTCATCCAAGTTCCCATGTTTTCACCACGGCACAATCTGAAAGATTTGGCTCTTGAATGTGCCCCTGGAACAATCCGAGGTTGACATTTGGCTTCTTAACCCAGTACTCGAAGGATCATCTTACTTACAGGATGGGGCCCCATAGTGTGTCTAAGTTGGTTTATAATTTATAACTATAATATAGCGTATGATACTTTTAATCATATTCAGATTGAGTTATAAACCAACTTATAACTGGGGCGCACCATCCTGTGAATCATAACCATCTTTACAACCCAGTTGCGTATCCGATAGCGCCACTGATCCTGGGACTTAGTAACCAGGGTCATTAACCACTTACTTCTCGAACCGCGGGACAATCCTCCCCATTTTTACCCTATGTGGGCTGCCCGCGAGCTCACTGGATGATGGAATGATTCGGGGTAACTCTCCACATGTCTGGACATTGGATTATACATTAGTGGTTTGACTATGGTTTATGGTAGATATATGACTATAGTTAATGGGATAATAATGGGATATTATAGAGTGAAATGGCCATGGCTATGAGTTATAGCTGGTTATTAACCTATGGGCTTATTCATTTTATAAATGGGCTGACTTTTTAGTACTCGGGGAATAGTGGTTAATGGTTAAGAGTGGCTAAACATGTGATCAATGATGGTTATAACTGGTGATTAACCTATGGGATTATACATGAACCATCAATGTGGTGACTTGTTAGTACTTATAAGTGGTATAACTCGGGCCATAAGTGCAACATCATCATCGTTCCAGTGAATTCATGTTCATGTCCAGTGAAGACGAAGTGGGAAATTAATATTGCTGTAGTTCATTGACAATAGTTAATATATAACAAATATATATATATATATAATAGTCTATATTATATAATTGCAGTAGTTCTAGAATGAATAAACTGTATACTGTTGGGAAACTCATCCCTTTTTCAGGTCAATGAAGTCTTGTAATTTTACCCACATCCCATCATGGCTGCATTGGTGGATATATACAGTATATGGGGATCGTTCTAAAGCCCTCCTATTCAAATTTAGTTTGCGGGTTTGTGGAGCAATTTGGGGTAGCTTAAAACCTGCATCGCGCAAGTTTTGCGCAAGGCCGGCCCAAGGTTTTGCGCATGGGAAATTGTAGTAGGGTTTCTTTAAAGATGTTTTCCTAAGGAGATACACGGACACCCACATGAGTTGAAGATCTTAGTTATCCTTCGAACCATTCTTACCAATTATATATTCATCACTATATGATGGTTAGTCATAATATGGTTGATAATTGTTGATCACTAGCAATCAATCTATGGTTGATCACTATAGTTGGTCATAGTTTTCTCCATCATTAAGAGTTCATCATTATAATAGTTATTACCCACTTAGGCTACTCTTCACCACTATTTTCGACCATTCGCGTATTGTCACGATGCCGCGTTCGGCACTTTGAAGTTCCCACTTCGGCTCGAGAACTTCATCGTATCGAATTCTTCACCAGGTTTGGGATCTCTGCAAGCGGCCTGTGGTCCATTCTGGGCAAAGATTGCTAAGGCGGTGACGGCGGGCGACGGTGAAAGCAGAGAGGGCTGTCGAACGGAGAGGTCACTATATATGGATACATGCATATATATATATCTGGTTGGTGGTTTGGAACATGAATTCTATGACTCTCCATATATTGGGAATGTCATCATCCCAACTGACGAACTCATATTTTTCAGAGGGGTAGGTATACCACCAACCAGATATTATGTGGACTATACATAGACTACACAAGGGTTTTTACGCGGATAAGTTACTAATGGTTAATAATGCCTTGATACTGGTTAAGAATGGTTGAGAATGGTCAATAATGATTCAAAGACTGCACATTCACTATATAATTTTAAACATTGACTATACAATTATACAATGTTAATGATGGTTTCCGTATCACCAGTAGTACTATGCCTCAATAGGTTGTCAATACTAAGAATGGTTTAGGAAGTTTGGGTTAATCATATATGGTGACTATACTAATGTTGCAAAGGTTCACAATGGCTTACACTGATTTTGTACAAGCACTTGGGGTTTACAACCAAAATGTTGGGTTTAACCAGCAAACGTAGGGGTGTAACATGGTGTAACCATCACAACATAGGTATCATAGGAGTCTCACAAACTTAAATCACCATTAATCACCATTAATCACCATTAATCACCATAATCACCATTGTTTCCAGGGTCAAACAAACTAACAATGGTGATTAATGGTGATTAATGGTGATGTTTATCTACAACTATGAATTGATTGTTCGAAGGGATTTAAGCAACCAAACAAGCATGTGCTTGTGATTGGTTGATGTATCTGGGAAAGCTGTAAATCTTGGGATAGCCAAACGGAATAAATGGTGTATACAGGACCATGTGGGCCCCCCTTGCACGAGTTATTTCACCACCAAGTGGGCCCCCAGAGTTGTCTTTTGGTTTTTGTTTACTCCTTCAGTAGATACATCAATTGTAGATCCTGGTCCTAGTTTTTCTCTTTTTTTTCTAAAGGCCAAATGAAAAACTATCAATTACGGGCAGTATATTGTAGTTACTCACAAACATTTATCAATATTAGACCCCTGCTTGCTGAAATAATGCCTCAGACACTACGTATTATATTTTTTCATTTTTGCAACAGATAGGTAAAGTATCAAACTTTAGGTAGGACAATGTAAAGCACTTTGTTTCATGTGGTAACAACAATTCGGGCAACCCAAGCAACGCCCAAAAAGATCGAACTGTGAATTACCAGGATTTTAGAGGTATATGTTCTATATCTATATTTAATGTTCTATGATGTTCAATATTTAATGTTCACTATTTGTGTCACTATCACAGTGAATTGTCACTATTAGTCACTATTGATCACTTGTTATCACTGGTTATCACTAGTTATCGCTATTTTAGTGGGATTTGATTGTTCTATCTTTTTGGGGGTTACTATACAAACAAGGGGAAGAAACATCCGTGACATGATCCAGACATCATGGCAAAGATAAGCCTATGGTTACCAGAAGGGATCTACAGCTGTTGATAAGCCAATCACTGTGAATCAAGGGTTAATTCACTATTTTTGTTGGTTGGCCATGCTTAAATCACCATTAATCACCATCGTTTCCAGGGAACAAATCTTGACACATGGCCATGTTAAGAACCAGCCGGTTCATTGGAAGTTTTCTCTACGTTCATCCAGGCTGGTGCCCTCCATGAATACCATTGTAAACTACTTAAGCCATAGTAATACCATAGTAAACCCATAGTTCATATGGTTGTAGTTCGATATACCTACCAAAAACTCAACAGTTGTTGGAGTTAGATTCACTAACTTAGCGATTTAGCTCACTGCAGCAGCTCACCAACATGCACAGTTAAGGACTTATAACCCAAATTGATGGTTCATGATAACCGTGTTTCATCCATTTACAACTTAGTTTATACAGTTGTGGCCCGAAATACCACTTATAAGTACTAACGAAACCCCATTTATAAAATGTTTTTTATCCCGTTGAAATAGTCACACCTAATAGCCATGGCCATAGCAACCATTTTTCATGGCTGGTGTCGGGCCTCTGCAGGTACGACTGCAAAAGTGGTCGCAGTACAGTTCCGAGATCTACCACGAGGAGGAGGACGAACTCATGGAAGTCGCCAACCGACGGCTGCTACCGACACCCGAGGGGGTACTGCTGCTCCAACAGATGCTATCTGTGAATGGCCAGGGCTCATGGATAATCATGGGATATCATGGTATACAACGGTTATAATGGTTTTAATTTTATATAAATTATAGTGGTATATAATGGTATGAAAAGGTATATAATGGTATATGATGGTATAAAATGGCTATAATGTGGTTTTAATATCGTGTGTAACTCCAATAGCGTGTGGGGTTCTGGTAATTATATCAATTACTAGGGGCTCTGGTATATCGAACTAATTAGTATGTGTATAAACTAATCATACTGTTCTGGCCCTGTTTGGGCAATTATGGCTATGGGATGAAACACTACTCCTGCAACTGGTTGGTGAAAAGTACCCTCTGGTAATTTGGTACATAGCGAACTGGAAGCCATGGCCCATAGAAATAGTTGATTTACCTAGTAATTGCATGGTGATTTTCCATATGTTAAATTACCAGAGGGTATCACTCGAGGTTAGAAGCCAGTTGTAGCTGTTGGCTGAGAATCATGGGTCCTACAGGATGGTGCCCCAGTGATGTGAATGTTGGTTTATAAGCCCCATGAACTGTTATAAAGGTGGTTTATCAAGGCCATTAAGCATAAGGTTATCTATGGTTATATAGTTATGTATAGTTATTCTATAGTTATCCATAGTTATACCTACCATAAACCATAGAATTCAGCCACTTATGTTCGGCAACTGCATGCTATTTGCGGGCCCCCATCCTGTAATGGATACTACTGGATAAATCACGGTTATACCAGTAGTACCCGCGTGCGGGCGTGCTTTGTGCGAAGCTGTTGCGGTGTTGTTGTCCAAGAACATGACGTGCGCGCGACCCCGGTGCAATGCAACGCCAAGCGAAGACTTTCTTCACACTTCACACGGTACTCTTCACACCCCGCACTTCACACTTCACACTTGCACATCACACCCCACGCTTCATCTCATCTCAAATCCTGTGAGCTCTTCTCACCTCATCTCAGCTCTTCTCATCTCATCCCATCTCTTCTCACATGTCATCTAAGTAAGTTCTTCTCAACTGCTTTCATCTCATTCGAGCACTGATCAACCTTTCTCATCTCCTCGAAGTTCGTCTCAACTCATCTCAGCTGTTCTGGACGCCCGAAATCTCTTACTGTCAGAGAGAAGTCTCTTGCACAACAAAACCATTGGGCGCAGAAACTTTTGCAAACAGAAGCTTGAGACACAGATGCATTTACACAGAAAAGCCTTTACAAAATACTTTGTACTACAAAAAAGCTTGGACAAAGCACTTCCCCCCAGTACTACTTTGTACTACCAACCTTGCACAAAGCACTTCCCAGTACTACTTTGTACTACGAAGCTTGCACAAAGCACTTCCCAGTACTACTTTGTACTACAAAGCTCGCACACAGCTCTTACCAGTACTACTTTGTACTACAAAGCTTGCACAAAGCACGTCCCAGTATTACTTTGTACTACAAGACTTGCACAAAGCACTTCCCAGTACCACTTTGGACTACAATGCTTGCACAAAGTACTCCCCAGTACTACTTTGCACTACAAAGCTTGCACAAGGCACTTCCCAGTACTACTTTGTACCACTAAGCTTGCACAAAGCACGTACCAGTACTACTTCGTACCGAAAAGCTTGCACAAACTACTTCCCAGTACTACTGTGTACTACAAAGCTTGCAAAAAGTACTTCCCAGTGCTGCTTTGTACTTCAAACCTTGCACAAAGTACGTCCCAGTACTACTTTGTACTACAAAGCTTGCACAAACTACTTGCCAGTACTACTGAAGTTACTACTGTGTACTACAAAGCTTGCAAAAAGTAGTTCCCAGTACTACTTTGTACTACAAAGGTTGCACAGAGCACTTCCCAGTACTACTTTGTACTACAAAGCTTGCAAAAAGTACTTCCCAGTACTACTTTGTAATACAAGCTTGCACAAAGTCCTTCCCAGTACTACTTTGTACTACAAAGCTTGCACAAAAGCACTTCCCAGTACTACTTTGCATTACAAAGCTTGCACAGAGCACGTTCCAGTACTACCTGGTACTACAAACCTTGCACAAAGCACTTCCCCCCAGTACTACTTTGTACTACCAACCTTGCACAAAGCACTTTCCAGTACTACTTTGTACTGCAGAGTTTGCACAAAGCACTTCCCAGTACTACTTTGTACTACAAAGCTTGCGCAAAGCACTTCCCATACTGCAGTACTACTTTGTACTACGAAGCTCGCGCAAGCACGTCCCAGTACTACTTTGTACTACAAATCTTGTACAAAGCGCTTCCCAGTACTACTTTGTACTACAAAGTTTGCACAAAGAAAGCTTTTACACACAGCAAGTTCTTTCGCAGAGAAGCTTTTACACACAGCAAGCTTTTCAAACAGAGAAGCTTTTACACACAGAAGCTTTTACACACAACACGCTTTTACACAGAGAAGCTTTTACACACAGCAAGCTTTTACACACAGCAAGCGTTTACACACAGAACGCTTTTACACAGAGTGCTTTTACACATGGCAAGCGTTTACACACCCAGAAGCTTTTGCACAGAGAAGCTTTTACACAGAGAAGCGTTTACACACAGCAAGCTTTTACACACAAAATCTTTTACACGCAGCAAGCTCTTACAGAAAAAAGTTTTTACACAGAGAAGCTTTCTTGTACATAATGAGAAAAGGAATTGCAGCTCCAAAACCGGATGGAAATTGGCGCCAAAGCAAAAAAAAACGATTTTGAAGCACTTTTTAAAATAAATTTACAAGGAAAATCATCAGCGCCAAAACTGAAAAATCTGCTGACAAATCACTGTCGCATCATTGATGCAGCCACTCCAATCCGACGATTTACGATGTCCAGTTGCAAAAGACAATAGTATTGCGCATGCAGCCGCGGCACCAAGCAACCTTGACGCAGCCGCTACAATGCGATCTGCAGACACTGAATTGTGAAACACAATAGAACTACGCGCAACGGCGTCGGAAATTGCAGCTCCAAAAAAGGATGTATCTCGACGCCAAAGCGAAAAAAAGACTATTTCAAATTTTGAAGCACTTTTTAAAAGGAATTTTACAAGGAAAATCACCAGCGCCAAAATTAAGAAAATCTGCTGACAGATCACTGTCGCATCCTTGATGCAGCCACTCCAATACGACGATTTACGATGTCCAGTTGCAAAAGACAATAGTATTGCGCATGCAGCCGCGGCACCAAGCAACCTTGACGCAGCCGCTACAATGCGATCTGCAAACACTGAAGTGCGAAACAGAATAGAACTACGCGCAACGGCGTCGGAAATTGCAGCTCCAAAATCGGATCTCGACGCCAAAGCGAAAAAACGACGATTCACTTTTTAAAAGGAATTTTAAAATGAAAATTGCTAGCGCCAAAATTGATAAAATCTGCTGAGAAATCACTGTCGCAGCCTTGATGCATCCACTCCAATACGATTTACGATGCCCAGCTGCAAAAGAGAATAGTATTACGTATGCAGCCGCGGCGCCAAGCAACCTTGATGCAGCCATTACAATGCATTTCGCAGCATCACGTCGCAAACCTGCACCTACCTACGCACATGGCAACAGAGCATGACAACAATCATGCAGCCATTCCACTGCGATCTGCAACCACAGATTCAAGAAACGCATAGAACTACACACACAGGAACAACCACTCGTTGCAGAACACAGAGGACGAACCAATTTCGTGGCAAACCCGCATGTCTCGACACACATGGCAATAAAACATAACAACAATCATGTAGCTATTCCACTGCGATCTGCAACCGCAGATTCCAAAACACCCTATCACTACGCACGCGCAAGCACACCCAAAGCAGCTTGAAGACACCGCTCCAGTGCAGCAAAAAAAAGGCAAACCGACCGCAGCCGCAACCGCCGCACGCAGGAGGTTCCTTTCATCGCCGGCTGGAGCCACTTTACATGGAAAAATATAAGGTTTCGTGCTCCGGCTTCCTCCCCATCACAAGCCCCATGCAACATTCATGCAGCCATCACAACTTCATTGAGTGTATTGTTATGTGATGCCAAGTTTCACACCACAGTCTCACATCGCCCTTCATTGAGTGTATTGTTATGTGATGCCAAGTCTCACACCACACAGTCTCACACCACACAGTCTCACACCACACAGTCTCACACCACGCTTTCTTGAGTGAATTGTTATGTGATGTCACGTCTCACACCACAGTCTCACACCACCCTTCATTGAGTGTATTCTTATGTGATGTAAAGTCTCACACCAAAGTCTCACACCAACCTTCATTGAGTGTATTCTTATGTGATGTCAAGTCTCACACCAAAGTCTCACACCACCCTTCATTGAGTGTATTCTTATGTGATGTAAAGTCTCACACCACCCTTCATTGGGTGTATCGTTGCAGAGGTAAAAGTCATCTGTAACTCGGAAGATTGCTTCCCAACTTCCTTTGATGATGGTGATATAAAACTATCAAGATGCATGGGATAAAACAACGAATGTAGTGGGGATTTGATGGAGGTGTGATGGGGATACAGTAAAGACAGCACAGGGATACTTAAACATGGCTACCGGGTCAGTCTCAGACGGCTACTTCGAGAAGAACCCGAAACAATTTTCGTATACGTTGGAAACTGCTCTTCAGATTAGGCGTCGGTCCATGACTCAGCCGCAAATCCCACATGGCTATGACGCAGCTCCTGAAAATGCGGGAGAGCTGTGGCGACTTCCTGGGTTGTCTCACGTTCCCGGGGTGCGCTCCAGTCGCGCTGGTCAGGATGTTGCAGAATCGAAACGCTGCAATCAATGGTCTCAGGCTTCAATCTGCAGCTGAAGGAATTGAAAGCCGAAATGGTTGAACTGAATGTGAAAATGGAACAGAACCGGGAAACCATGCTTCAGCATGCTTCAGCAGCATGCTCAGATTCAGCAGCGGCTTTCGGAGATGTCCAGCATGTGGCCCCAAGAGCGGTATGGATCTGGGTGGAATGCCAACCATTCATGGTCGAATGTGGAGACCGAGGCCGGCAACGGTAGTGCTTGGAACCGATCTTGGGCACGTGAGGCCCTCTAACTGGAGATAGATACCTAGGGACTCCCTAGGGACCCTAAAATGAGCAGATCGTATGCTTCACCAGTATTAAGGCTGAATTTAATATGGCGGGGAAGTGGGAAGGGATTATGTTATGCTATTTTTAGATTTTGATGTGCACCAGATGAATCCACAATTTGGGGAATCTACTGGGAATACGCTTATTGATGTTGCGGCCTCTCAAGCAAATCCACGACAAATCTGGGAAATTTATCATGCTAGGCTGTGACCCTATAAGTTTGTACGTGAACTTAATTTATGTGGTAGCGATCATCTAACCAATCATTTTGGCAAGAAAATATAACCATATACAACCCGAATCCAAACAATATAATTACATATAATTACAATAATCATCATGAATTTAACCATCATAAGCCAATCATTAGATACATGCATAAGCAAAACATACACCAACAATTATGATGCAATCACGATGAGATTCTCCAACATTGGCGCAGCCAGTAAATCCCAGTAAAACTTGGCCCTAGAAGAAGATGAACCATCAAAATCCAGCAATGTCCAGTGATTTCTGGCCATGGCTAGGCCCGGTATAACTGATGATTTCAATGGTGATGAATAGTGATTTATAATGGTTAATAGTGGCTAAACATCTGATTAATGATGGTTATAACTGGTTATTTAAGTATGGAATTAAAAACATGAACCATTTCTATGGGGTGACTTGTTAGCACTTGTAATTGGTATTTCGGACCATAACTTTATTAAATCCCATGAAATGACTAGTCATATCCCATTAAGTGACTATAATCAATGACTAGCTCCATTCATTTATCCCATTCATATCCATGAAAAACCATTCAATTTGAGTAAAACAATGTCATAAACCACCTATTTGGTGTATGAAAAAAAATCCAGTAATGTAATCCATTATATCCTGAGATAGTTTTTTTTCACAATGAGATGCGCAACCCATTAGTTAATCCATCCATGTCGAATCAGCTATTGATAGTCACTAATAATCCCATTGATAGTATCCTTAATCACTAATAATCACCAATATTAATGACTACTAATGACTAATCGAAGGAAGTTTAGAAGTCAAACTTCCGACAGTATGGACAGATGAAAAGCAGAGTAGGGCAGAGGCAGAGAGAAGAGAAAGAGTCAGAAGAAAGAAGATGCAGATGCGCGAAAAGGTAGGAAAGTCGCGAAACACTGTGTTTTTTCCAATGATTT
>Ga0126342_10018244_pt1 | contig 12046 bp, 10 predicted proteins | sample Cyp1metagenome_FD_92528 | JGI IMG/M metagenome (GOLD analysis project Ga0126342, IMG submission 92528) | Coral microbial communities from Lord Howe Island, Old Settlement Bay, Australia - Cyphastrea 1 metagenome | ecosystem: Host-associated > Invertebrates > Cnidaria > Coral ... | reverse complement strand
CCCAAGGAGCCCTTTACCGGAGCCAGTGCCCCGCTACCACTTTCAGAAAATATGCACAGCAAACAGCACACTCAACTGTTTTACCCTTGAGCCAAAATATACGTACAACACAGTGGTTGTATTACGCTTATGTGGAGGTGTAAATTTCAACATTATATATTATATATTATATATATACTATTATATATTATATATATTATATATTATATATTATATGTATATAATATATATATATATATATATTAAAATATCGTCGAACCATCAAGAAAAAAACATCCCATCTCATGAAATATGAGTTGGTTTATGGTTTTCCCTAATATGGGTTAATCACCAATGATTCTGGTAGTATAACTCCTTATCATAACCAATCAACCAGGCCGCGGCTAGTTTTAATGGCTCAGTTAGTATCAATTTCAAGGTATACATTATGTACAAGGCGGCAAGCGGATGTCATATTGAATGGCAATCTCATCTGGGATAGCAATAGTACTATCATACTAGTTTCAATGAAAAACGTACATCTGTAGATAGCATAGTGGAATCCCTGGTGGTAATAATACAATGGCTGCCATCAACCACTAGGCTGCATCCAATTTCTGGAGGGCAACTCACACGTTTGCCATTGGTTGGTAAAGGTGAAATCCCATGGAAAAAATCACCACGTGTATCCACTTGGTGAGTGCAAAGTGATAGGTAATTCCCAGTTTAGGTAGGTGAACCAATTACCTTAACTGGCTGGTAGTTTTCACCCACCAAAAAAATATATTTATTAGTCATCTCAAGCAAACACGCAGCCAGTATGGTTGAAAAACAAGAAGTATCTGAACCCTACCAGCCAGTTAACGAATTATTACTAAGTCCAACATAGTTCAACTATACTTAGCTATAATATATAACCAACATATAACCAGCATTAACCACCATTCATCAATTCATCACCATTATACTATCATTGGCCAGTTTCACCAGCACTAGCGGCCCGGCCTGCAGCTGATGCCTGGCCCATTTTTGAGGTGTAAGTCATGACATGGCCATCAGGAAGTCATGAATTTCACCCATTGAGATCAAACATGTTCTCAATCTGGATGCTGTGTCTTCCGCTAAGGGAGGAATTGCAGTGTGAAACATCAGGTGTCCGTTTTTTTATCAACCACTTCCTGGCCCTGAGCCTCTGAAATTTGAGTCCCAGTTTACTGGGCACCGAATAGACGATTGAGATCAATTGAGTAATTTTGGGGTACCCCCATTTTAGGAACCCCGCATATGGTATATGATCAGATCTAAGGTCATACTGGATTCTAAAAGGTCATAATGGATTTGACATGGACATTTATGAACATCTCATTGCCATGGTATTGGTTGTGGACTGCCCCACTCTCTACATCTCTTCCCCAAAAAGGTCACCAGCCCGAACAATGTTTTTTTCCAGTGCTTGTATCACACCCATCTTCTGGGAAGTGTATGCATTGTATCCCCATGTTATGGCTTCCTCCTGCTACATATTTCCATGTTTGGTGGGCTATCACCAGAATTGGCGAATTGGTAGCATCCCTGAGATTTGGAACGCCCGACCTCAAGCTATCCAGTTGGTGAGTCAGCTGCTGGTGCTCCTAACGGCTATGGTCATCCCATGTCATCCCATGTCATCCCACCCACCATGGGATTCCCACCAATTGCAATGTATATTTGACATATAACCTCTGGTTATGAAGATAATAGCTATGAAAAAAATAGAGTGAACATAGCCTATGCCTATGTTGAACATCATGGATGTTCTACTAAAAAATGGTGATATCTTAAATTCTCCCGTCCGCTGGGATGACAATCCCCAGACTTCTGGTACAGGGGCAAGCCCTGTGATGGTAAGTTTTCTCGGACTGTTGGGATACCCTAGCGTAAACAAAAACGAAAAGATGTGGGACACACGTATATGTATATTATGTATACATATATATATATATATAAATTTCCTAGAGAAACCATAGGTTTTCCACATCTAGGTTGGTTTGTCCTATTACCCTGTTCATTAGGAATCACCATATCATCCTATCATATATTTTATTATTTTTTCATGGTACAAATGGTACCAGTGACCACATCCAATAGAACATAATGTTGTTTAAACCTGACTGTTCAGTATCCATGTTGAATTCAGGGGATATATGTTTGGACTGGACAAACTCAAAAATCAGTTCCTAGTGCAGCTGAGATGTTCCTACATTCCAATCTTGAAAATTAAACATGAATCCCCATAAATGGGTTGACACAAGTTGTAAAAACGCAAACAGTCTGGGCAACACCACGTGTTGCGAACGGAGCCACAATGAGTCGCTTGCAATGCTAGACCACACATCCTTTTGAGGCCAGTCATTTTGAGCCATAATGGGTGAAACCATATGAAAACCCAAGCCCACAGGTAAGCATCCCTAAAATGTAGAGACGAGACGCTGTCATATTTCCGAGCGGCATTTCTGGGCGTTTGCTTTCGCCCATACCTGGCCTGACCTCATCAATCTAGATATTTTTCTGCTTTGACCCTCCCATCAGCACGCCAGGTTGAACATATGTTTTGATTGTCATGATGTGGAACCTCTGTTGACAATCTTATGACTTTGAAAAGGTGTCAGTGTCAAGCATCCCTTTTGTAGAGCCAAGCTGGAAGAATCGTAAGAGAGCTGACCTCTGACAATCTTGGCAATCCATGACTTTGCCCTAAAAAACATGTTTCATCCATAATTTATAGATATTTATAGATGATTTCCAATATATGCCTTGAAAACGGGGTATATCCATCTATATCCGCCATATACCCTCTGGTAAATTAACATAGACCCTGGCAAATAGGACTTGGAAGATTAGTTTCCATTAAACATTGGTTATTTTCAGGGTCTATGTTAGTTTACCAGAGGGTAATGGTCATTTTCATGGGATGCCCATCTACTAATCCATTGGAATTGGGGAAAGACTCCTCGGTCAACTGCTCGTTCTTCTTTTCCTGGGTTCATCGCGAAATTCACATCCGTTGCCGAAACAAACACGAGTGCATGTGTAAATGTGTAAGTCTGTGTGTATATATATATGTGTGTGTTATACAATAATTATAGTATATCATAATTATATTGTCACAACATATCAAAAACTCTACATATAATTATTTACACACCATCATCCTGGAGAAAATACACTTTAGACTAGACATTCAGATTACGTTCCTGCGGCAGATGCTCCAGTTTGATATTCTAGTATACTCCGGGATGTGTAGTTAAGTACCGTATCTATGTACCTAAGCCAAAACTAATATTTCCTGCTCTGGAAATGGTCAGCCGTGCCCTGTGGTATGCGTGAACATGGCTTTGAGAACATTGAAATCATGGAAAACCACCGTCTTTGGCGTGCTCGTGTTCGGAAGAACACCCCAGCGTTGCTTCAACTCTGGAGTGCCCCCAAGTCCATTGGTGGATCGAATTCCAAATCTATTTCAGGTGGGCACCAATGAGGTAGCCATAAAAAACGGGTGTTTTAAACACCATACAGAACTCTAATACAAGTCTCTATGGGTTCTTGTTCTAACTATTAAAGGATATTAAAGGTCTAGGCTTGCATCTTATCACCCTGGTCGCCCCCAATTCGTGGTAAATAATCTCGCAGTCGTCCCACCGACCCATCCCCAAGGGGATGCCCAGGCTCCAATTCTTTCTCCCTGTGGCTGACAACTCTGCGCCGCGGTGACCCTCCCTGCGATGGTGAAGGATGGGACATGATGGGACCCAGAGCATAGCAACCGTTACCTTCAAAATGGGGAAACTAATGAAACCTAGCACGGATTCTGTGGCTACAGTAAATATATGTAAATCTGATTAAATATGATCTTTGTTATCTGATAATGTTCATTTTTTTGGTGTGTACATATGTGCAAATGTAGTTTAATGATTACACAATACGTGGAATCTGTGGGAATTAAATCGAATTCACCAGCTTGATTTCCCAGCTAGAATTACCATTTGTTGGTGGTTTGTGCTGGTCAAATCCTCATTTGTTGTGGGTGAAACTGGTGAAACGCCGATTTTTCTGGGCCATTCTCTGGTCAAATCCACCCTGATCACCAGGTTCCACGTCTCCCTGTCGCAAAAAACGCCTCCTTCTTCGGACTCCCGGCCCGCTCAGGCCGCTCAGGGCTGGGCGTTTGCTGCGCCGTGCGTGCCACAGACCTGAGGCATCATCCCAAAAAGATGCAAAAGGTCTTCCCAGGATAGAGGATAGTTACATATATAATATATATATATATATATTTACCTCATATTTCCAGGTTGTCAAATTTTTGATGGTTGGGGTTGCTATAGATTATTATATAAAGTATTCAACTGCCAGTTGGTTTTCCCGCTTCATTCTTCGTTGGCGAATCTCGATTCTACCAACTATAACCCCCTGAATTAATTGTCATGATTTTTCGACTTTAAGCGACAAACACCAGTGATTTATGGGGATTCAAATGGATTCAGACATGCATTAGTGAATCTTAGTGATTCAGGATGATTTAATTAAAAAAACATGTGGACTGGACCAACTAACATGGTGACCAAAGGGAGGACCAAAATGGCATGATTTGAGCAACAAACATTGTGATTTATATGGAATCAAACATGCTATTCAAGGGTATATCCAAGGTATATTTAGAACATATGCTGGGAATTTAACCACTCGAATCCCAAACCCAATCGTCTCCCCATCTTGTTGGTTAGATCCCTATGATCTCCCTTCAAAAGTTCCCACTATGGTTAGTTTCATCTCCCATGAACATGGCAAATTGGATGAAGGGACAACTTACAAAACCCCCAGCTATTAATAAATGACAAAAAACAAGGGGTCTTGCAGTCTTTCCCGTAACCCATAGATATGGAAATCCATCAAATCCCTTTCCATATCCATGTAATTTACTGGAGGATGACGATCATTTTTTTTGTTTCTTAAAGAACATGGGATTAATGCAATTGATCATGGACATTTGCATGATTAAATATATGGAGACTTCACGATATTTCACCAAACCTTTCTTGAAATTAGAACTGTTCTGGTGGGTTGCTTAGCATAGTAAAAAGTCCCAATCCGTACTCCGTACCAATGAATTCTCTCACAAGAATACTACTGTATATATTAGTATTCATTCAGAACCGACCATATCAAGGATAGCAGCTAGCATCCGCCTTTCTCAACCATACTGTAATTAGGGTGACTAGTAAACATCCATATCAATCATTTATTCAAATGGCTCACTAATGGACGATTGATATGAATGGTTAATGTTAATCCACGGTACAAAAAACATGTACATATGAATTCACAATGTCTAAGAATCCATATTAATGTGTCTGAACATGATGGATTTCCCATTTATGATCATATATGGCCATGTCAAAAGGGAATATCCCATGCAATGCAGCTATTCCATATATCCATTAAACCTATATGTATATCATTGTATATCTATAAATATTGCATATTATTATATTAGATGTATACATACTACCCTTCAAACCCCTCGTATCTATCTGGTGAAATCACAATTTTCATATTTCAATAAATGAATTTATGATTTATCCAATTTCTTAATAGTATCTATCTCTGGTGATATATACAAGATCCACCTATTAAATCTTAAATCCCAATTTTCATGGTCAGACCAGCTATGAAAACCCAAGTAGCCACGCTTCCGCCAGCTGCAACTCATGCAGCAACTGCTGTGTCTGCAGCTGCCCCGACACGTGGCCTTTGGACGTTGCCGTGATTCTTCCAGGTGAAGAGACGAGTTTTTTTAAGCATTTGGCTTAATGGTAAGTGGTACAAATTATGACAGATTTATAATGACTATAATGACTTACTGTTAGTTAACGATGGTGCTTTTCAATAGCCATGTTAGTTTGCCAGAGGGTACTAGTGCTTAGTAGGAAATGGGGGAATGATCTATAATGATCTATAATGATCTATCAACAATCATCCCATTCCCCCATTCCCTTCTAGGCACAATTTTAAGTTGAGACATCGAAAAAACATTCTGGTCACCATCACCATCCATTTTTTAGGGAAATTTGGGTGTCCAAAAATAGGGAACCCACAAAATCCTATGGTTTATCGGTTTATCATCATATTCTCCCAGTTTGAACAGCCACAACTTGGGGGTGTACCCCATTTTCAGATCACTCAGCCTGGAACAATTTCTATCCGGGGTGAAAAGCGTGAGGCGCAAAGTTGGATAGCCAACATATATCTACAGAGAACAAGAAGAAATCATTGCCAATCTTAGATACCCTGCAAAAAAATAATTTCTTTGCTGGTTAGTAGATATTCCCGTTGATACCAAAAGACTAAAGGATTAAAGTATCCATGTAAGATTGACCTAGAAATGAGCACTGAACATCAGTGCTTGGTTGTTCATATGGTTTATCCATGATGCTATCTGTGCTAAGCCATCGCCACCATTCACACTGCTCCCCACAGGTTGTGATTTTTGTCGCTGTTCATTGGCGCCCTGGTGACAGGTATTTTTACCACACGATGCCAGGAAGTAAACTTGTGGCATGTTTGAATCAGAATCACCAACAAAGGGCTGTTCAAGCCGAAAAAAAACAATGAGGACTTCATGTCATCCAATGTCACCACATTTTCTGTGAGGATTTCATTCGATTTGCCAAGGCGCGCAACTGGGACTTGAGTTTCCTTGGTGACTCAGAATCTGTCTGGGAAAATCTGTTGGAAATCAGTTAACCTGGAAGGTGATGGCGAAAATCATTGATTTCTATGGAAGAATCCCATCCACCGTAGATCGATCTGCTGTTTCGTTACTGTGCTCAACCGGGCCAAATGCCAGCTTGGACCAGATCAAATGCATGTCGATCCGATTTCACAGTGGCAACGAAGCCAATTGGGCAACAAAAATCGACAAGAAACAAAGGACCTAAAATCATTGATTTGAGCATAAAACATGACAATGTTCGCGCGTTCCGATCTTTGAGAACCGCCTTCAAATATCTGGTCTTCTCATGCTTCTCTCACCACCAGTGAGAATTTTGAATCTTCAGGACAACAACCTGCCCATTTTGGCTTTGACCCAGAACCAACTTTGTATCTGTGCTGACTTCTCATACTTGACCAACTTTAAAGCTTTGCGCGTATTCTGGGAGGTTCCCCTTTCTGAGCGCTAGGAGGGGGTTGTCCACAATCAGGATACCCCAAATCCAGATCATTATGTGTACAGTATATGTATATGTATAATTAGTCATTATTATTCTCATCATCATCATCATCATCGTCGTCATCATCATCGTCATCATCGTCATCATCACTATGACTGTTACTGTTGTTGTCATTCATCTTTGCCATCACTTCATGTCCGTAAAGTTGGCTATACACTGTGTTATACACTATTCATTGAGACAGAACCATATGGAGAATAGTCTGGGTCCAAGGTAATGGGCCTGAAAAGGGGAAGATTAATTCTCATGCATCAGACACTATATATACAAAAACGAAACACATGCCTCAACGTCTTCACAAGAAAAACGGTGTCAATCCCAACGAACTGCCACATAAATCCCAACAGTTGCGTAGAGAAGGGCCTTTCCGGGATAACCAATAGTATATATCCTTTTGGCTGCCTTGATACACCATTTTTCTAGAAGTACCATCCAGTGCGGTTGGTTAGTTTACCCCAGCCATAGAGAGATCATCTAAGGGGAACCATCCAGGTTCCAAGGCGCTGATTCTCCGTGGAGCGGTCCTCCAAATGCTTCAGCGTAAGAGTGAGCTCCTCGAGGACCTGGAAAAAGTGTGTGTCACGCCGTGCCATGGGGCACACCAAATGCTTAGCAATGCGGAAGATGGAGATTTTCCCAACAGAAATGGAAGTGAAACTAATCATAACATATACAGGGATAGAATGGGCATCGAGAAAGCCCCTATCACATAGCAGCCCAAAAAATATGGGCCGATCGACATCATCACATAGCAGTTTTCCATTTTCACGCTTGGTAAAGAAAACAAACATAACATACACATCTTAAAAGCACCCGTAACCAGTGGGGATTTCTTCTCCAACAGCCACTGGTTTCAGTGGATGTCTCAGGTCCCGACTCCGTCCAAGAAAGGCCGGTAAGTTGGGAGCAAGTCGCACAGCCAAGCTAAAGCCTCCCAAGTCGAAACAGGATTGCCCACTGTTTTGGCCCCCAAAAGATACAAAGGACATTTACCAGGATTGCCCACTGTTTTACTATGTTTTACTAGCATTTTACTGTTCTATCGGCGCCAGGATTTACTTTCTTCAACCTTGAAAGAGGTGCCAGGTCAATGATAGATGTCAAACAAAGCTCTGAAAATCATAGATATTTATCTGATTTTCAGAATCTCCATGGATTTCAATTGTATATATTTTCATATCAATTACGATACTAAAACAAATATAATTCACGGTCTTGAGCGTACAAAGTGTACACCCTAGAACTTGCCCCACAAAGATGTTGAAACATGTTGCAATAAGAAAGTCAAGAGACCAACAAATCAAAGCAACAAGGGGTGGCGAATCAATCCTGGGTTGTCACGAAAAACCTCTGAAGAGTGGCCTTCATGTACTTTCATGATATGGTGGACTTCCTGAAATGGGGGACCCCATTTTTCATTCAAACTTGGTCAAATATGACATCTTGGTTTGGGAAATATGTAGGGATGTGTTGAATTGCCAAACAAACCGAAAGGTTAGTAAGGACCCAGCAAAAACATAGAGATAAGCGGGGTCTTACACCAATCAAGGCCGTGAATATAGCACAAAAACATCGCGAGATACTCATAACACAATCAGCAACATGACGGAATCATGCAATAAGCAACAAGTTATATATAATATATGTACATACTATACATTATAGATAATTAATATTAATAACCTTATAATATATATGTACAAATATGTATATATATACATATTGAATAATAAATAAAATATATAATATATATATATATAATATATATATATAATATATATAATATATAATATAATATATGTAATATATAATATATAATATAACATATATCATATATAATATATCATATATCATAAATTATATAATTTAAACATAATAATATATTAAACTACAGTATAACATAATATAATGCAATATGATATAATACAATCATATACAGATCAATTTCGGAGGCTTTCCACTCCAATTGGAGACACCAGCCTTCTTTGCATCCCCACTTCCTGCGACGCCTCCTGCTGCACGTAGAGACGTTCGAAGCTCCCAGCTGCTAAGGGCGCAGCGCGGCGCACAGACTCCAACCATTTCTCCTGAGATTGGCCGATGGGTTTCTGTTTAACGAAGCTGGGATTTAGAAAACTTAGATCCTGTATGATGCCTGTATTTGAGTGATTTTGGAAACTGAAGATTTGAGATGTCTCCTAGATTCCACATGAATCCTATGGCGGAGTTTATGGGGATACTATGATATACACTGTGTGACTCAAGTCTATACCTTGGGAGCTTGCATCAGAAAGAGATGCAACGACACAAGCTTCTATGGGAACCATGGACATCCATGGACATACCTCACGGGACAAACAAAATCACCGAAACGGACCTGCAAAGTCTTGTAGTTTCCACCAAATGAGGCAAGTGTTGGTATCTGTTGGATGTGGTCGCAACTTTCCTTCTGTGATTTCACGTTTCTAAGGTTTACACTCGTGAAACCGGGCATGGTTGGATTTTTATGTCTTGAAAACATGTCTATTATACCCAGAACTTTAACGGCCACCAAAAACTCACCCAGACACAACGCCTAGGTTTAACATGGTTTAATCTAGCCTTTGTGAAGCTGGTCAACTTTGATGAAATTACAACTTTTTCACGATGAACGCGAAAAGTCCGCGAAAAGTGAGTGAAAAAGCGGTGAAAAGCCGGTTAAAATACGTTTCCCAATGTTTTCCATACTTTCCTGTAATAGGTCAATTGAAGCCTTTGAGTCAAACCTGACCTTTGTGAAGACACGCACTGACCATAAACCTATCCTTCAACCTGACATGGTCACCATAGCTGCTCAAGCTGGTCAGCCTGGTCATTTTCACAGAATTCCTGCTACTCATCATGACTCTCATCATTGTTCATCATGAAAATACTCAGGTCTTGACCAGAATTCATTCATTCCATCCCATGGGTTAAGCCTAGATACCAAACAGCCTCTCAAAAACATAAGCTTTAGCTGGTTGGTCCGTGTTTGTCTTGTTTTCCAACTTATCCCAGCAAAGCAATTAGTTAATTTAACATTAATCATATAAATCAAACAGCTTACGCTCACTTTACTTATATCATCATCACAGAAACAATAAAAATAAACATACTCCATGTGCTTCGCAACACCCCCAAAAAATGGATTCCAGGAAACCCTACTAAAGGTCCCACGTCTTTTATCGATGTCAAAATCCAAACCGAGGCTCCAGAGTACTAGCAATGCGCCCCTTGCTGCGGCGGGCTCCAGTACTTCTGGCCGACCTGCTGGCGACTCGAGGTTTCAAGGTTTCAAGCCGCTGACAAAATTAATTGACCGGGGATCATCTAATACCAAATATGATGAAAAACATGAAACATATGATGAAACTTCAAACAATCAAACTTTGTTGAACAAAAATCGAATTGAGGAGTACAAGCTTGACTTACTGGAGGAAAATTATGGGTTGATGTGCCTTTGAAACCAATCTACAAATGGGGATTTGACATTCAAGCAAAGGGATTTAAGTACATGTGTAGAGATTTGGAATATTTTTGGGTTTGGGTCATGCCACGAACTGAAAGGAGGGGATGAACATCCATGAATACAGATGTTGAGGTGTGAACCCAGAAACCCAAAATAGCAAACCATGTATCACTATGTGTATAGCCAAACTTGATGATTCAAATATGGGTCAACATTTTGGCCCCTGGTTCTCTTGAATCCATGAATGGACTTGCCATTGAATCAAACCGATATGCCATGTACTATCAAATTCATTCAAATTTGATGTGTTTGTAACATGGTCTCTATGGAGTCCAAAAATTGAGACCTTACAAATCCCCAAGTGTTTTGAGTGACTTGCTTGATCTGAGCGCATAGGCTCCATTGGCGACTTGTACCTCCTGAAATGTATTGGAATTTGTGAAGGTGAATCTTGAGTAAATCCTGCCGGTTATCCAACGCAACTATGGAAAACCACCGAGCTTGTCAATTGGAAAATCAGCGTGTTTATATATGTGTATTATCTATTTCTATGGGCCATGGCTTCCATAGCGAACTGTTAGTCATAACCAGAATATGCCATGATATGCCAGGAAAAATCCCCAGCAATTCCCAGCATTGTCCCATCACGTTTTCCCATTAATTGGTTGGTTGGGTGTAAATCTGTTCTAGAATCCATAGCTCCCAACGGGGTAAGCCTGGCTTGTAGCGACTGCTCAAAGGTCTCCAAGGTGGCTGACGTGGTCTCTGCAGAGCGATCATGTCCTGCAAATACCACCGGATAGCACCGGTGCCCACCGTGATCCGTGGCTGAAACGGTGATCTATTCACCAAAAATTCGTATCAACATATGCGCTATAAATGTGCCAGCGCAATCTTATATTATTTGATCTCATGCCATTTTTGTGTAATGGATGATTCTTTTCAAGATCAAACATATCTTGAGTGGCTATCATGATTCTCATGGTTTCCTGTATTTGCCTCAGCCTTTTTTGGGCCAGCGGGGGTTCACCAGTTCACCACAGTTCCCCAGTATTTGTTGGACCACCTGACTCAAGTACTCAAGTACCCAAGTATTGGATGTCTTCAAACGATGCCCAAGTCCCAAGTCTCTCTCTCTCTCTATATATATTAATTATAGTATTACATATATATATATACATATCTATTATTACATATTATTATTATCATTATTATTATTATGATAAATAAATATAAATAAATATAAATAAATATAAATATAAATATATTCATGTATATATATAGATATTCATATATATATATGTATATTCAT
>Ga0126342_10018243_pt1 | contig 12046 bp, 12 predicted proteins | sample Cyp1metagenome_FD_92528 | JGI IMG/M metagenome (GOLD analysis project Ga0126342, IMG submission 92528) | Coral microbial communities from Lord Howe Island, Old Settlement Bay, Australia - Cyphastrea 1 metagenome | ecosystem: Host-associated > Invertebrates > Cnidaria > Coral ... | reverse complement strand
TAAGGCCATATTTTGGGGGAATATTCCCTTACATAGGCCTTACATAGGCCTTATATATGGTAGGTACCTCCAATTTAGGTTCCTGGAATGGCCATTGAACAACCCAATTGCTGAGCGCGGCGCCTGGAAGCTCATGTTTCGGGCAGCTCTGTGCGATGTGACCTCAAGGTGGTGCTCAGACTGGGCACCCGGTTGGGAAACTCGCCACTTGTCCAATGCGGGGCATGGACAGGTTCTGTGTCATCATAAAAGTACCAAACCAAAGATCCATCTTTGGGATGATCGTCAGATTACTCAGATCACTCTCCATTGATTGGGATTTTCCTTATCCCCAGATGATCTATAAAGTGAACTTAGAAGCTGTGGAAACAAATCATCTCTTCATCTTGGTGATGGCCTACCAGGGCGAACCCACCATGACATCCACCACATCGCGGGTCCAAGCGGCGTAGACCTGATTCTCAGGTGCTTCGAAACATCCGTACTGCCCGGTAGGGAGAATCCAGCAGTTGGTCCTCGGCGAAATGCTGACGCCCCCTGCTTCGCCCAGTTGGTGAATTGGTGAATTGGAAGATGTTGGCAAAAGATGGCAAAATGACAACTCGGAGCATGTCACTCATCTAGCAGGTCAAAATGTCAGCACCCCAACGGCAAATCCACCTTTGATCTGTGAAAATGACCGGGTCCATCCGTAGACCCCGAGGTCAACACAAATCATCATCCACTAGCCCATCTACAGCCATTTTTGGGCAAAGCCACAAGTTTTACCCTCTGGTAATTTAACGTAGCTATTGAAAATGGCCATTAATAGTGGATTTTCCCATTAGAAATGGTGACTTTCCATAGCTATGTTAGTTTACCAGAGGGTACCAATCTTGACCAATCTTGACACCTCTCAATCAACACGGGTGCCCACACTGCCCAGGCATGGTCTCGGCTCGCAGCGTGGCGGCCAGCAAGTAGACCTGCAGAAACCCTGATTTCATGAACCATTGTTCAGCCTTCCTGGAGACAAATTCATCAGCAATTTGGTGAATATTTACATCAAAATCCTCCAGAATTTGAAGCATGGATTGATATTTCCTCAATTTTCCTCACCTGCCTCAGTCATGCCGTTCCCCGGGGCACCTTGCTGCCCTTCTTCAGGCTCTTCTGCATGGCACTGGTCCACTCCGATGCCAGCAGCTCGATTTTGATGGCTGTGTACTCCTGGGGGGCAACACCTTCTCCCTCCGCACGGTCGTGGTCCATGCACGCCTCCAGGATCCGATGGATCAACTTGACACGTAAACACAGGGAGCTGATGAAAACATTGGAAATGAGCATAGAAATGGCATCTGAATTGAACCACTTCAACTGGTGATAGAAACAGAAAACTTATGGCCTTCTTGATACAAGACACTCTCATTTTCAAAGATCGTTCCAGTGGTGTTCTACGCGAACAGCCATGTGCCGCACCTGCTTATCCATTTCACCTTGGCTACTGTCCAGTGTCCAGCAGATCAACCCCCAAAATGGGTCAAAATTGATGCTTTAAGACCACAAATGACTGTTCTTGTGGGCCCATTGGTACCCCAATCTTGAGCCATACCCACATGGTCGCAAGATGTCGCAAACCATGAAAGGCTGAACAGCGGCAGCTGCAAGCACTTCTCAGCTTTCACCGGGCTGCTGAAGATGGTGGGGCGCTTTCCAAAGCCAATTTTTTCCGACTTCTGGAGTTTCCTGACCGTCCGCAAGGGTAAGGCCATGGCTGTATCACAGGCAACTACCAACCTAACACCACTTCAATCAAGCCAACTGTGAAAATGGAGGTATGACAATTTTTGGACATTAGACAATCAGAATGAATCAAGGATAGATTCAAGAAGAACATTGCACTGCAAGCTGTAAAGAGAACAACTAGGAGGTCGCATGATTGGCCGCCACCTTGGGCCCCGCCTGAACTGCCACCGAATGAAGCTATCCTAAGCTCAGCACACTGGGGAAATTCGCGGCTTGATGGGATACCATGGACCCAGTTCCACCCTTACGAGATTCCCAGTTCCTCCATGTTGGTTGCTGATATTTCCATGTTTAAGTTGGAGATGTTTGCTGATATCCCCACAGCCATAACAGCAAACTTGCTGACCCACATCTCACACTCAGTTCCTGGCATAGAAGCTGTTCGCAGAGGTGGTGATGAACCTAATCCAACATGGCTTTCTCGGAAAGTCCCCCGTTTATTTTGATTCCTATGAAAACCTTCAATTTATTGGGGATTTTCCATGGCCATGGTTGATCTTCAATTGGTTTTCCATAAAAACAGCTAAAGGCAACAGAAGTTGAGGCAAAATGCCAAGGCCTACGGGCACTTGGACGGTCAAGGCGTGTTTCAAGAGAGTAGCCGCCTGGGGATTTTGCAGTTATCCAGTTATCCCTATGAAGTCCCCTTGGCAAGTACTTTTGAGGCATAGACTCATAGACCATCATAAACGCGTAATCTACCCATCATATGTTTATCTCCTAATTCTCCAAGCACCAACACCATCCCATTTTTGTCGACTAAACTCATCGACCATCCGAAGCATCCCAGCACACATTCAAAAAAACATCATTAGGTCAGCAATTCATTCAACAAGATCAAGCATGATTCCAAATTCACTGGTAAACGTTTACAGTTCGCTAGTGAAAATGGCCCAATCGAAATAGTGGATTTACATGGATTTATTGAAAATGACCCAGTCGAAATAGTAGATTTACCCATTGAAAATGGTGGACCGTTCCATTGTTTTTTGTATGTTTACCAGAGGGTGATTCACCCTCAAACCCATCATCTCCCTGCGGAGCTCACTGGGCCCCACTGCGAGCGTCGGAAGTCCACGGGGCACCCGAAGCGCTTCAGGTCACGGACTCCCAGGGGTGGAAAGTACTGCAGCCTGGGCCGTGGATCTTTGGGGAACCTCGGCATATATCATGTCTATGCGACTTCTGTGGTGGGGAAAAGAAACCAAAATATATCATGTGAATCTATGTTGTATCAGGCCAGTTAGGTCCCCGAAAAAGGAGGAGTGTCTCACTATATAGTAAGGATTTCCCTTTGCGAGCTGTTCGATTGCCAAAGGATGAGCATTCAAAACATTTCAAACCCAACCAGCTGGATGTTGCCACAGAAATCCCTTGAACATCTCTTCCTCATGAGCCAAGGCTAGAACGTGCTATTGGTAGAACTATGTAAAGCACTGGCAACATACATAACGTGGGAAAACACAAAACAAAAATTGCAAGGCTACACATACTGCACACAGATCAAATGGTTGCATGTCCGAAAATGTATGATACCATTGCTAGTTCCAACCAGTCGTTTCAGCGCCTAAAACCAGGTTGATCCCAACTTCATGGATTGAAATTATAACATCACCAATTCCACTTATTGTCTGTCAATCATGTCCCTTTGTTGGGGCAACTCTGGAGCTGCTGATTTTGCCGGATGCCATACAGAAATGAGACAAGCCCAGCCATAGTTTTAGCTGAGGTCTGCACCAAAACAAAGGGTCAACAAACCTCGGGGCACACGGAAGATCTGCGCGGACACACTGAGGGTGGCCTTCCCGGGGATACCTGGATTCACCTGCGTCGGTTCCAGGGAAGAATTGAGGAAACCATGGTTGTTCCCAGCAATTACAAGACATCAAAAGGATAACTAAACCGAGACATACCAACATATTATATATGTATCTGTGTGTGTGTGTGGGTCTACTTTCATCATGTACATTTATATACTGTATAGGTATACATATATATATATGTGATTTATATATGATTAATATCCATACTTGGTGGCTCATCCCACCAAGTAGGTCATATCCCAAGTTATCCGTGGCTTGGCCAAGGGACTTGGGGATCTCCTCAGCGGTCAGCCCCATGGCCTGGAGTGAAATCTCCCCTTTGACAAGGCGCTTGCGCGCCACTGTGGATGGTGCCAGCCATAGTGATCAGCATGATCAAAACAGTCAATAAATGGTGATCAGTGATAACAACAGTTAAGATATGCTGATTAACAGTGATTATCATTACAGTGATTATCATTACTGGTAAGATTTGTTGGTAATTATATGATAAACTGATTCAATAGTTACTTATCAAAATAGTGGATAATAGTGATAATAACGGTTAAGATATTATGATTCTGACTGTTTTGATCATAACAGTGATTATCAGCATTACCATTATCATTAATATATCAACTATTAACAACGATAATAATAGTTAGTATAATAATGATAATGATAATTCTTGGTAAGTATGATAAACTGAACAATAGTTACTTATCCAAAAAGTGGATAATAGTGATAATATATTGATGCGAGTGATAATAACAACAAGAATCATAACAATGACAGTGATAATCATGATTCAATCATGATAGCAATAGTGATATTAATAGTCATAGTGATAGTCTTAGTAATAGGAATGACCTGGATAATCATCATCCCAGGTGGGTACATCTCCAATGTATTTGACAACAGTGGTACCATTTCCCCCTGGTTTCAGGAGTTAATACTACTAACCGTTGATTTGCTGTTGATTTGCCAATTCTTGGTGGTTTTGCTGCCATTCAGAAATTCTACCTATCATGTGGTTGAGAAACTCACGTCGCACCTCCTTGGCTCTACATTTTTGGGGGGAAGATGGATACAACCATAGCTCCGCTCACTGCTCCTTCCTAACCACCAACTACTTAGATAGCCGTATTTCCCTGTTGTTGGCGGCTCGCTCGTCGCGTAAACGCGCGCTTTTTTGAACGCACTTTCCATAGGCACGGCGCGTTTGTGTGCATTTTATACCACGTATGTCAGTGTTTCGGGTGGTGGGGTGGGGGTAGGGTGGGGCTGATAACGTTCCTTGGCGCTTGCTCTTCATGAAGTGACATTCATGTTGCTACGCTGGTCATTGCTTGGGGGGGGTTCGGGGGGGGTAAGGGGTGATGATAACGTTCTTGATAGTACGTTCTTGATGTCTCACCTTAATGAAGTGACATTCATGTTGCTACGCTGTGCACTCTTCGTGGTACATGAGTTGGTCCTTTGGCTGCTACGTTCCTTATGGTTCATGCACATGAAGTGACATATGTGTTGCTACGGTGCGCACTCTTCGTGGTACATGAGTTGATCCTTTTGCTGCTACGTTCCTTGTGGTTCATGTACATGAAGTGACATACGTGTTGCTCAGCACATCCACCAACTAGCTGCAAAGCGACTTCTTGAACACCCTGGCTTGCATTCAGGTTTGTCAGCGTTCGCTTTGTACAGACAAAAACGAATTAACTTGTTGAATGTCAAGCCGGGGATTTATTATGATTTCAACACAGACAAGTCGTGGCAGCCGTGAAACAAACAGACACCGAGTGGCTGTGGAGGCGCGCGTTTACAGGGCGACCGGCCGTTGTTGGTTATATTCCATGAAACCCTCATTAAACATCATTCAACCCGATATAAAATTGGTGGTAAATGCACTAAATACCCGTATTGTTGGCTATATTATATCTCCCATTAAAATCCACATGAGGCGCCCCAGTTCAAATTCTTGCTAAATGTCATTAGAATGCCATAAAAATGCCATGAAAATAGCCACCAGCTACTTAGATCGGCCTTCAAAATCTCGTATTGAAAGGCCGCATCTCCGCTCTTCGCCAAGATCTTCTTGGCCACGCGCTTTCCGCCGGCCGCACCTTGGGGATGGGAGCAATGCAGCAAGTGTCAGGTTGGAATGATCCCTGGAAATGGCCTGTCAATGGATTATGTGATTCATATATATATAGTATATTATATTATATTAAATTAAGTTATATGATAATATATTATATTGTTTTATTTTATATAATATCACATTATAACATATTATATTCTATCATATCATATCATATCATATCATAATGTATATATATATGTATATGTGTGTGTGTGTTCAAGTGTCTGTTATCTATATGCATGTAAAGAAATATCGTATCATACAGATTCAGAATCATGCATATGTGCATGCATATATATATATATATTACAGTATAAGTATAATTATCATGTCCTTGGAAACACCTTTCCCTAGGCTCCCGGGCCGCTCTTCTTGTCCTTGGGCGCCGCATCCACGGAGACTTCATCCGAAATTGGACTTGGAGGGCACTTGCTGCCGTCCTAAAAAAGCTGCCGCTTTTAGTCGTCCCGGAAAAACACCATGAGCACTTCAACATAGCCATGGAACATGGCCCATTTATTGATGATTTTCCCATTAAAGCCTCCATTTATAAGGGATTTTCCATAGCTATGTTAAATAACCAGAGGGTAGGCTGATGAACTGAATCTTGGGAAAAAAAAGCGCCAAAAAGGCTTGCTGATGAAGTGAATTTTGAAAAAACGAGTCACCGCCAATTGGGTTGAATCAATGAAACTGCTATTGGAATCTCTTCCACGTTTAAGCACTGAAACTAGATGCCTTTGGAAGCTATGTTTCCCATGCGTCTGCAAGCTGCCACAGTCCTCCAGCAAGGCTTCCACCTGAGCCAGTCAGCTGTTGCATACGTGCCCAGATGCAGCGCAAATTTCCTAACATGCTGGAAAAACATCCTTCCATCCGCATCCCACCGCACCAAAAAAAAACATCCCCAACCCCCATCCCTTCAACCCTCATCCCATCCCCATCCCCATCCCCCATCCATCCGCACCTTGTAGACGCAGCCACCGCTCTCCACGGGCAGAACGGCCTTCACCTTGTTGCCCCCCGCCTTCAGCACATCCGCGCTGGGGTGCGGAATTCGCCTCACCTCCTTGAACTCGCCATCCTTCACCTGACCATGGAGGGGTTCCCCTCGAAAATCCATGGGAAAAAATGGGAAAATGATGGGAAAAAATTGGAAAACGTGGGAAAGCCATAGATTTTGAGCCAAAGGTGACAGCGACATGGAGTTTTTCACCAAAGACGGTGGGGATGAATTGAGGGTGGGGGTGGTTGGTAACGTTTTTTCTTGGGGAAAACCTACCGGACCTGCCGGAAAGCAAGAATTTGTGTTGTGGAAAAATCGTACAGGCCAACTGATGGGTAAAGAAAGGGGAAGGATAATTTCATGAGCCTCTCTTGAAATCGATATTCAGCTCAGTTATCTCAGTTCTGGGAGTCAAAACTGGATCAACTTCAGACTCACCCCACATAATTTGACTGACACTCTTCTCCCCTTCTTAGCCGCGCGAAGCTCCGCCAGTGCCTTCACGTAAGCAATGTACTCTTTGATGGCCTCGGTGGCGGATTGATGTTGTCTCAAGCCAACTTGGAATACGTCACAATGATTTTAGAATAGGCTGCCCAAAGATCCCAAAAAAGAAAAATACTGGAGACTCAATAAATGGACTTCGATTCAAAGGAAACACGTGAGAGATTGTCACCTGGGTTTGTCTAAACACAGTTATATGAAAACAAACAAAACTATTCCAGCTGTTGGTATAGTTTGCGACTTTTTCGATACGCCCTACATATAGGCATGGGTTTACCCTAGGTTTTCACACCAAAAGCTTGCGGCCTTACAACTCGATCAGGGTTTGTCCAGAAAAGGGCCATACAGGCCCATTTATATATATATATACATATATATATATATATATATACACATACCTCACTTTCTAGTCATCAAACTAAAGGGAAGCTCAGCACTTTTCCAGTGTAAATCATTGGATTTGGATGGATTTGGATGGAGTTTTTTGGGGGGAAAAACTGCCCATGGTACCTATCTGGCCTTCTTGCCGCTGCTGGGAGGTGCTTTCCACAGCATGGTAACACCTTCGTCGTCCAGCTCGATGACGCCCTCCGCCGACTCCTGGGGGTCAAGGTTTTGCTCAGCTTCCAGCAAAAACGACAGCAATTCCATCCCCATTATTGGCCCATTGATTGGTTCCATATAAAACAAATAATGTGATTTCTCCCCCTACTACTTTTGAATCTTTTTGGGGCTACTTTCTGATCTTTTTGGGGCCCAAAAGCGAATAAAGCCAATACTGAACCAAGGAGTTTGATGTTGGGGGGCATTGAGTTAAGTATGATGAGCAAATCTGCGACCCTGCGACCCTTACAATGCAACACCCTCACAATGGAATCTGCCAACATCTGGCCCGACACGTCCCAAACCTGCGACCCGAAGCCCAGGGCTCCTTGGGTGTCGGACGCCCTGGAGGAAAGATCGGATATGGCGAACCGTAGACTTCAAACCTGAGCCAGGGCCGCTCATTGCACGGGGGCCCGTGTGTAGACCAAGAAATAGGGGCATGGATGCGGAGAGATCATGAATCAATATTAATATGAATATACATAGATGGTTGGTATGAAGTCTATCTCTCATATATCCCAATTTCGGCACATGCAAAAGGTAGGAAGCCCTCAAAAAATCACCGTTTTTTCTTGTGAATTTGAGTCTGGGCAGGGTACTGCCGAACGTTGGGTGCACCAAAGTTCGTGTGTGGTTCCTTTATCCAAAACAGGGGCCAACCAATATCATAGCGGGCCTTTCTTGAATCTGTGGATTGGCACATCCTGGACTCCTCTGGACACCAACATCAGCAAACCGTTTCGGCACTGGACTCCCGCGACAGCTTGTTGGCTGCAGCCTGCCACAGGCTGAGTCGGGGTTGATGATGGATGGCGACGGTTGGTGATGGTGATGGTTGGTGATTGCAGTTTCTTCCAGATTGTCAGCATCCCAAGTTCATCCAAGTTCCACATGCCCACGGAAAAAGAAGACTTTCTGCAAGAATTTCTGGCAGCTTTTGTATGGCCCAAGCGCCCAAGCCCGACCCAACCATCACCAAGCAGCTCGCCCACCTGAATTGGCATGCCTGTACAATGAAAGCCGAAGGGGAACAGGACCTGGCTCGCAATACACGGCTGATCTTGAATGGCCCCTACAGGCCACTAGAAAAGCTTGCTTTTTAGCTATCTATGATATTCCCCAGTTTGTGACCACAGAGTGAAGTAGTTGTGAAACTGCCAATCCAAGATTTCCCCGGAATAGTAAGATCAATGAAAATCACGTATAAATGGAGCATTCATTGTGTTGCCAGGATAGGTCTCAAAGTATCATGGTGATCATCTTACAAAAGGCATTCTGTTCATCGAAATTCTAAGTCTAATTAGCTGCACTTGTGCCATCTATGTGGAACTAACACCAACAAAAAACTAGGGTTGCTGAGCATTCAGTACCAGGCTGAGGGCGATCCTGGTCCCATCAGATCGTCACCGATGCCAACCTTCTTCCCGAGCAAGCGATTGAAGTGTGCGGCGAAGATCGCTTTCCTCATCTCCAACGGCTGCGAGTGGTCCAGAGCATGAGAAATTTGGAGTCGCGAACATCTGCCATTGAAAAATGTCAATGAGTTTCACCATGCCAAAGAGTTTAGCCTGGGCTTACAACTACCCTCTGGTAATTTAACATAGCTATTGAAAATGGCCATTTATAGTGAGTTTTCCCATTAAAAATTGTGATTTTCCATAGTTATGTTAGTTTACCAGAGGGTAACTCCTTGCCCCAGACGTGCCAAGGCACGTCAAGGAGAAAGCATGACCAATGTGCAGCAGACCATTCCTGGCCACGTCAAAAAATGACGGAAGCGGGAGAGGGGCAAAATGATACCCATCTCATTAGGTAGATACAATATTGTTTGAAAGGAATGCCTATATACATCACGCATGACATATCATCATAAATATAATATCTATATATATATGTGATTATGTGTATGTGTGTGTGTGTGCGAAGATATCCCATGATACTATCTTGCCGGTGTATAGTATAGATATTCAAAGCATCAACAGGCACACATCTTGGCACAAAGACCGTTACTGAATCAATTTTCATTATCTCTGGTAGATTGCAGGAAACAGTGATTTTCACCCCCTTCACATGCAATTGCTGCCAGGGCACATGTAGGGGTACGGGAAGGTGCACATAAACTTCTCTGAACTGCTGTCTGGAGCATCACATTCAAAAACCTGGCCGAAGCGCCAGTGCAAAGCGCCCAGGCATACACAGCGGCCATAGATAAAAAGTGCATCTTAAGTCTAAAAAGTGCTATATAGATCCATAGGTTTCATCAACTGACTCTGAATAAAGTATGTTGGTCTTCCACATTTTAGTTTCCAACCTCATCATTTGCATTATCCGATGTTTTTCTTATTTTCTTCCTCCATGCACATGATGCACGGCTATCTTTGCTGCAGTGATGTCGGCCTTATTCTCCTCCCATTTCTTCTGCACATCAACTTCGATCTGCTGTAACAGATCTCGCCTGTGCAAAGTCAGCAGCACGTCACTCAGTTCTATGGATCACACGGACAGTCAGCTGTGTGTCCTGGGGAAGTCAACAAGGAAATAGTGTCTTGTGGCCCACAGACTAAGATGAGTCAAAAAAAACTGCGTCAAGGCACCCATGGCGCACCTAGCAGTGCTCTGCTTGCCCTCAGCCATGGCAGGTTTGCGAGCCCTGCAGCCACAGTGCTGGGATGACTTGACCCAGGACCAGGGCCCTACCACCACGCCTTGCTGTACACACCGCACGAGAGATAAACAACCTCCAGCCGCAGGGTCACCCCACCACTGTGCCGTCATGCAACTCACGTCAAAACAAGCCCTGCGGGGGATCATGAGGTCAAATTCTACAGCAGCCAAGAGCTGTTGGAATGCGCCAAACTGATCAAACAAATCAAACAGTTCTACAACAGCAGCAGCAGCAGCAAATGGCTGAGGTCCGAACCCTCTGCGGCCAAGCCGCCCGATTGGCATATGAGGTCGGACCGTCTCAAAACTGAGCCAAAAGGCATCCAGTCAATCCCCGTGCAAAACAGGAAACTCATTGGCCCATTGGGCTATTGGGAGGCCGTGGGGTTGAAAAAGATTTAAAGCCACCAACCGGAAAATGATGAATCTTGACCAAGGTTATCAAAATTGCTGGTTTGATGCTGGTTGGTTCCTGTTGAATGGCTGCACTTTCAGTTGCTACTTCTTCAAGGTCTTGGCCGCCACGTCTGCCATAGCAGTTGTTTTGGAGTGGAACAGCACCAATCTTTGAAGGCTGGGGCATCTACGCCCATCACCGAAACAATCTGAAGGGCGGCCCAAACCAATGACCAATGGAAAAACCAACGCCATGATCAAAAGAGTTGCAGCTCAACCCGGATGCAGTTTTTCCACTGCGCTTCTGCCTCAAGCTGGTCTGAGTTTCACTTGAGACATGTGAACTACCGAGCATCGTGCTGGCTATCAGATGGTGGCGTCTCAAAAAACAAGGGCACCTGCACCTGTACTTGAAATCCTCTCATAAACCCCATAAATATTCCAAAATTTGTTCATTAAACCAATTCTATCACCGCAGGTCTTCGTTTTTGCAGATCCATTTGAAGCCAGCACTTTGTTCAGAACAACCCTGAAAATCATTGGGGCCCCATGGGCTCGCCGCTTTCGGAGCCCAAGTGGCCCAGTCGAGGCATTCAATTCGCTCATGGGAATGTCTCAAGAAATGTAGGGAATCTGCTACAGAATGCCCGCGTCATCCTCCGGTGAGGGGTCTACCAAATTGACAGATGGATCTTTGGTAATTTGGATTCATCAGCGATATCAGCGATCTTTGAATATTTTTGATATTGAGACGTACCCAAGTCCCAGCTTAAGGGACGTTCAGCTGCCATAGTTGTACTCCTTGGGAGCGGCCGGACGGACGTATCGCTGTGACAGAAGTGGAGGGCGATCCAAGAAGTCACCCAAAACAGTAGCGTGGTGCTGGTTCACACTGGATGTCTGGAAGGTGTGACATGTGACTGTGATGGTTCCATGTTGAGGATGAGCATGAAAATCGGATTCAAAAAAAGCTTGGAACCGAATGTAAAGAAGAATTCAATTTGAATTCAATTCCAACGTGTCTGTTCTTCATTTGGCCTTCAAGCAGGAATTAAATTCAAATTTAATTCTTGTCATGGACTGCATTGTCTGGAACGTGCCGCGGACTTCTTTTTGGCCAGCCAAAGGGTTCCAAAGCGC
>Ga0126342_10018242_pt1 | contig 12048 bp, 8 predicted proteins | sample Cyp1metagenome_FD_92528 | JGI IMG/M metagenome (GOLD analysis project Ga0126342, IMG submission 92528) | Coral microbial communities from Lord Howe Island, Old Settlement Bay, Australia - Cyphastrea 1 metagenome | ecosystem: Host-associated > Invertebrates > Cnidaria > Coral ... | reverse complement strand
TGAGGTCCAGCGGTGCTCACTGAGCTCGGAGGGTCCCAGGTTGAGGTCCAGCGGTGCTTAGTGAGCTCGGAGGGTCCCAGGTTGAGGTCCAGCGGTGCTCACTGAGCTCGGAAGGTCCCAGGTTGAGGTCCAGCGGTGCCCAGTGCGCTCAGACCCTTGCGGTTGAGGTCCAGCAGTGCCCACTGCGTGCGGAAGTTGGCGAAGAGCTTGGCGAAGAGTTGGCAAGGTGGAAGTGAACATGGGAGTGGATGCAAAGGTGGTGGAGAAGCTGGAGGAGAGGGAGGAGGAGGAGAAGGAGGTGGAGGATGAGGAGGAGGAGGAGGCGGAGGAGGAGAACAACTGTGATAAAATCTAACAGCCCTCACCTGAAAGGTGGGGAATTTCATTAAACTATTAAAATGCGATAAACAAGAATTATTTGGGAGGTCTGAGCTGACAACTTCTGAGTTTGTTGTGAGTTTCAGGCTTCAATAATCGAAAGTTGCGAGAAAAGGTTTGTTTCTGTTTGGGAAGCTCCCAGTTGGCAAGAAAACAGTTCTTTCCAGTCTGCAACACTGTTGTGCTGAAACTTGCGTACAAACAAACAGTAAATTCACTCAGACAAGCGGACTTTGTTTCTGGTGTTCAAACGCTTGGCTTTTTAGTCTACAAGGAAAACTCCGGACAAAACATGTTCTGACGGAACCTAGCTCCCTACTTCACAGAATTGGATGATGGGACAATTTACAGGAAACCCCATATATTTGATGGTAGATGTTCCATTGAACCAATCCAGTGATTACGGCAAATGTGAAGCCCAATCATTATGAATTGCTGAACTGTTCTTTCTTGGCTGAAATAAACCAAGACTGGAAGGTGTTGCCATTCACAACTCCGGCACTGACCCATGGTCACTACATGTATCTATAATAAAAACACATCTCTATATATATATGATTATATACAAATATCTAAAATTATCTATATCTATATCTGTATCTCTATATCTACATCTATATCTGTATCCATCTATATATATATATATGTATTTCATCGAAAAACCTTGGCTAGGTTGGAGCGTGGGTTAACCACGGTCACGGTTTACTGAGTTTACTGTCATTACAATCAACCCCATATGGGAAAGAACAATTCAGGTAGCAAGACCTGCAACTTGTTCCAATCAAATTTGCAATGTATATATATATATATGTATATTAGCAATAAAGAACATTTACATACATTTACTCAGTCTTAGACAAATGCCCTCTTCTCCCTCATGAAATGCCCCCACCAACACAAGCCTCGGTTTACTAGGTCCATTTGGCGGGGAAACAAAGGATATAACGGGGATGGGATTATGAACATTTACCAACCATAATCCATCATAATCCCGTTGTTGTTACAGTAAATCCCTGACATTCACCCAAGTTTACCTAAAGAACTGGGAAAAAAACACCATGATGATTGCTGCTATTCAACGACATGCACGGCAGGGAGACTCCTCTTGCCAGCCAAAACTCTTGCCTCGTGGTTGTCCACATGAAGGGAGAGGCACCAAAGGCAGGCGAACCAGTGGCAAAGTAGCAGCAATAAACCTTGATTAGATGCCGTGGTGAACCATTGCTGGATTTATTTTCGATATAGGGAAATCATTTACACATGTATGAGAAACTACGGGGTACTCGGGTAACCATGGACACATATAAGGTAAATATGGGAAAATATGGAATCATCATCTAAAAAATGGTTACATGGTTGATTGAGTATGATTTAGTCACGGTGCAGAAACGGGGGGTCTCATGGCTATCAGGTTTTGAGTTCACCGAATTCTGATGGAATACGCATCCGTAAACTATGAGATGCTCAGAAAGAAACCCATTCGAGTGAAGATGTTTGACATGTTCATCATATTCTATCGACTCCAGGAAGACTGAAATACTGTATGTCGGCCACGGTGGATCAAGGATGAGGACAAAATTGACAAAATGGCAAAACATCACCACTTTAGACATGGCAAACATCGGGGACACAATGGCAAAGAAGTGCTGGTATGGAATACACCAGGCAACTTACAGTAAACTAGCCCGGCTGAAGAAGATGCGTTGGTTCCCAATGTGTGCAAATACCAATGTAAATAAAAATCCCCACTTTCCTTGGTGAAATCGGCGTTCTTTCCAAGTTGAAGCCGTTTGTCTTTATCACCGAGCAGCCCAGAAATCTCAAGAGAAGCCATTCTTGCCTCAGGGCCATAGGGTTGTCCCATCTAGATTTGTGTAGAAGCTGAATGGATCAAAGGTAACATTGACATTGGTACACCAAAAATTGCCTCAGTTCATTCAACAAACCAAGAGAACCCATCTATAGGAAGAATCGATGAAGGTCCTCAGTTTGCGACATTTTGCGACCCATGTGTGCCCCAGGGCTCTGTTATAAGCCCAGCCGCTGATGCTTGATGGAATATGGCACCTCGATCAAGTGCCACCACCTGCGGAGCTTATTTTAAGTGGAAACGATATGTTTTTGCCAAAGGGGGGGGTTCCGTACAGGGTTCCATGGATCTCTTGTCACTTGGTTGGGAAAATGGCTAGGAAACCAGCCGCCGAGAATCGGCTCCATGGACATAATGAGCCAACAAAACTGGGTATACCATGGTAATCCATGGTATATTATCCCAAAATTTGATGGTTTATGCCTACAAATGGCAAGGCACGGCAAGTCCTCTGGGTGTGCTACTTGGACCAGCTCCAGAAAATCTTCTTAAAACATCTGAAAACCATACGTTTGCAGGTCCAGTCCAATGATTTCCGCATGTTTCTTTTGCATATGCCAGAAAATATCCCCACTCTTTTGCTGTATAGCCCATAGATCGATGCCTCGAAGTCTTTAGCAGGCGAAAGAGTTTCAGCATCCACCTGGCTGCACCACAGGATGTGGTGCAAAAAAAGTGCCGTTGCCACGACACGAAGATATCGGAGGTTGTGTATGCATGCTGCATACATGTTCTACAATCTTGTTATATACATATATAATAATAATAATAATAATAATATAAAATTACAATATCTATATATATATATATATGTTATATTATATGTATAATACATATTTTGATTGTTGCATTGTCAATAAATGTGTATAGATGGACACACTGGAGTAATATGATACGTACAGTAATTACATGTTTAAAGACGTTCATTGTTTAGTTTCATTTCAATCTGCAAATTGAATGTGGTTGCATCTCAGTGTGTCTCTCGAATTTGAATATCTGAATGCATAACTACGTGCCCTCCTATGTCCTCAAACATGGCTGCCTCGAAAATCCACCATTTCTATAGATGATTTTCATATTGAGACCTCCATTTCAGGGATTTCCAATTGCCACGTTTGATTGCCGGAGTAGAACCTAGTCACACAAATATAATCCAATATATATATATATATGTGGCGTGGGTTAATCTAAAACATCTCAGCCAGCGGTGTAGAAATGCTGACACTAACATAAACATTTTCCACATCGATCTCTATACAGTACATAATATGTATATATATATATATGCATCTAAATTAAATAATGTTTATTGTTGGGATCACCCCAATGGCTGGCTTTCAAAACGCCCCGAACAGCTGATATTTGGGGATTGCTTTTATTGCAGTGGATCCCATAGAATGGATATATATATATATATTATATGCATGATTTATATACACACACGCATATGCATATACGCACGCATATAGATAGACATATGATATACAGGAAACCAATACCTTTAAATTATGATTATTCGTATTATATAGACAATATATATATACATAGAGATTACATTTCCTGCATGTGCCCTGTATGCCTGTATGCTAACATAGATACGGACTGTCCACCATGAAATCGATCTCTGGGAAAAAGCATTGACTTTCCGTTTTTTCCATATGTTTTGCCCACTCGAAGTGCGGTCAAGGGTCAATATCCGCACCGTTCGCCCCTCGATGTCCAGAGTAAATACCCCTGGCAAAGCGCAGCGCGCGAAAATGGGGACGGGATGTGGGCAAACTCCATCAACGGAAACAGAAAGGGGAATTCTGACTTTGTGACTAATAGGACTTTACTGTGACCAATTCTTTCGAATTCTTTGTCATCAACTCACCTGGGATTTGGGATTGTGAAAATCGATGGAAAATGTTGTCGGATTACAATGAGCTACAATACTACATCACCATGAACACAATAGGACACCTCACGCAAAACCTTGGATTTGTGATTTGTGTATAGTATTGTTGGAATCCAGTTGTAACTGGGCTATGTCAAGCGATTTAGCTGATAGTTTACTCATGATGAGCCTATTGCTCTGGTTGATCTGGTTGGGCCATTGAAACGTGAAAGTCATCTGACATCATCTTAATGTTATAATGGAAATCCAAACATCGGATTGTCACTTTCCTGCAACTGGGGTGGCCATTTCAGGCAAGTTGGAACTGAACTTCAAGGCCTAGGGTGAGAATCTCGCTCAAAGGGGATTAAACTTTCGGCGACCCAGACAATTTGAAGCGCCATGTGGGCCCACGATGGTACCCAAAGTCGGTTGTTTTTGTCAACATTAATGCTCAAAACCACAGTTTCTTCTAGTTCTTATTTTTTCATATGTTTTTACCCTTCATTCTTCAAGTAAACATAAATTAACAGTTGGCCAATGCAAAGCCCACTTAGTATTTCCCAGTCCGACGTTCACAGATTTTCCATGCTACAGTTCCCCAGGGATCCCCAGGGATCCCCGCGCCTAGGAGGTCGAAAGGTATTGCTACCAGCAGGTCGCAGAAGAACCAACTCTGCAAGTAGTGGAGGGCGATCCTGTCATGGGATCAGCGAGCTTGAACAATTCCATAACACATAGAAGATTTAACAGTTCGCGAACTGGAAAGATTCACCATGTTTAATAGGTAAACAATGGTAAACAGGTAAACCATCTATTTTCATGGGCCATTTTCCATAGCTATGTTAGTTTACCAGAGGGCAACGATCTGTATACAAAGAACATTGCTACATGCTGAAACTCACTCTATGCGTATTTAGACAAATATAGTGATAGGCACATTCAAGTGATAGTTTTGGGGTGGTAAGGGTTGAACGGAATCTTTTGACTCACCGGTGATAAATTGGCAAAATGGTCACGGGTCAGAAATGAAACCCAAGGAAGCAAATTGAAAGCCTTGATTATGTTCAATATGCACGCACACACACACAGACCCATATAAATATACAGTATGACTTTAACATACTAATATACATTAATACACACAATAGATCATGCAAACTATCGCCATTGCCAAACGCAATATATAAACCGCCAATTTTGGGGTGGTTGCCCTTCCCTATCACCAATGTCCAAACCTAAAATAAACAAAGCTATATCATAAATAGACCCAACAGTTCAAACATGGCTTATCATGAATTGCCGGAAAATCCATGATCGATGAATTTCCCATTCGAATATCCACTGGTTGATGGTTTCAACCCCTCTGAAAAATATTAGTCAATGGGAAGGATTATCCCATATATTATGGAAAATAAAAAATGCTAGAAACCATCAACCAGATCCATTTCTAGGGGATTGCTCATTGCCAGCCGTTTCCTGGAGGATCCTGGCTGAATTTTTTCGTCTCCTGCGGAGGCTGTTCACACGTTTGAGGCCGACGCTGGTGTGCACCGTGATCTGCACCTTTGATGCGTCAGAAACGTGGAAGGGTCGATGGAAGAATTGGCAGGGCCCCTTGGAAACCCAGGGTTTAGGATCTTCTATTTCCAAAGGTCCGAAACATGAAAACATGTTTGGGACATATTTGGACGATTTGTTTGGAGCTAATTAATCGGTCATGGTTGATTTACCGCGCCCACTAAAATAGACTGACAAATTGTAAAGGAAATATTTGACCTTTTTTTTGAGGGGGGGGCTCCTGGCATATTAACTATCCGGTGGACAGGAAGGAGCCAAGCAGCCAGGAAGATTCACCAAAGCCCAAAAGATTTCCATCAATCAGTCTTAACACGAGCGAACATCATGAGTTATACACCATCATAACTATACATCTCCAAGGGGCAAAGAACTGCAAGACCAGGTCAATGATAAACACCGCATCCACCAGAAAGCCTAAGTCGCGCAAGAACCGGGTTCACCATCCGGCCTGGGAGATCGAGACCTTCCAAATACACCAGCAAAATGATAAAAGTACTAACATTATGCGGTAAAACACCATTTTGAAGGGTACAAACAGATGGTCCAAGTATATCCATGTACATCCAATCATATGCCAAAATTTGGGATGGTTTATGGCCTTGGGTTTACCTCAGATGTTTTGTGGGACATTTTACAGGATGGTTCCCCGGTGCAGTGCGGTCGCTTTTTCTGTTTGCCAAGTGGGTGATGAAACCGCAGCAGTTAAAAACTGGGATAGCATGGGAACACAGGAAGAGGAAGAGATTATAACCCTGAGGTAAACATAGTTGATCCAATAAATACATATAAATACCCATGTCGAGACATCACTATCGGCAAGCAGAGTGGACCCCCACTGAACTTACAGCAGTGCGAATCTTAGATACCCAAAAATAAACAAATATAATAGTTGTTTCGTAGATTTGCGTAGTGTATCCTCTCTTTTACAGCGAAACAAACCAGAAGTGTTAAACTTCGTGTTAAAATAGCCATCCAGCCGCTTGACCCAGATCCCCAGAATCATATCCTAATAATACCCACCGCAAATTGATTGAATCCAGCCGACTTTATAATGCTTGTCCATGAGACCCTATGGTAGTTCAACGTAGCTATTGAACATGGCCATAGAAATAGTTGATTTACCCATTAAACATGGTCATTTTCCATAGCTGTGTTAGCTTACCAGAGGGTAATATATAGTTCAATACAGTGTGATCCTTGTTCTGATGTATTACAGTTTCATACAGGATCACTAAAATATACAAGGACGCAATGGATTACCATTTAATGCCCGTTGGTTTTGATCCCCATTTCAATCCAGCCGCTTGGCTGCGAGTAAGTCATTAAAGATCACCGGCTTCCTCGTTTGCTGATGGTTATATAAATCATGTGGAGTCCCCTATTATATTGGTAATTAAATATTGAACACACCAATTTTCAGTGGCCTTCACCAAATTCTTGCTCAAGGAAAGTTCATTCCAATCACACAACAACCTTTGTGGTTTCAATTTACCATGTTTTGTCTAATGGTTACAATGTATCTATATAATGTTATTATCCCCATGAAAGCCATTTTATGGCACATCCATCCTTGATTGCTGATAAATCATAATAAATCATCACCATGGATTATTATGAATCACTATGGCTATCTTTTTTACATCATATATATAAATATTGATATTATTTACATATTATATATATATGTGTGTGTGTGGCAGTGTGTATCCCATTAAATCCATCCAGCCGGTTGGCCAAAAGTGTCGTAGCATATTAACCCCAAAAGAGGTGCAAATTGGGTGTACCCTCTGGTGCTAACGGCGAACACTTCGCTCTGGAAGCCATGGCCAATATGATGAGAAACATTGATAAACATAATTACACATGATGATTCACCTATCAAAGTGATGATGTTCATTGATTTTCCTCAAAACTGATACTGCTAGAGGGTATATTATTCAAATCATGGTCAACTCATTCTCCTGTCATATCTGCCAGCGTCGGCCAGCGTCATCTCTGCAAAAAAAGCAGCCGAAAACCAGGAAGAACGACATCTCCAGCTCCATAGTGCAAGCCTGGCTTCGCTAAGAAGACGATTCGTGGGATTTATGGCATCATCTTATATCTAGTTGATGGTGTTTATAAACCAAGTTAGAAGTGTGGAAAACCGCCTTGTACTCAATTTCAGATAGTTAAGTTGCTGAACAGAATGATTGGCCCAGGTTTGGATTTGTGTTGAATATCTCGAACTAGTTGAGGTAATATAAGCCAACACACATGTGCAAACATAATTGCGGCCGGTCAAAGGACAAGCATCTACCTGTTGATGAAACTGTTGCGTAAGGAGGGCAACAGAAGGCCTGCAGACTCTACAGGGTATCCACCAAAGGACAAACATGTTTTTGTTTGCCGTGAGCTTCCAGGTGAAACATAATCTTCCAGGTTCCAAGTTCCAACTTCAGCGTTGTGGTTGAATGATGTTGAAATATGTTAAATGAATGTTAAATGTATAGTTTTACCATGGGCGCACCGGCCCTCCAGTCATTTCGGAAATCGTTATGGGGATCAAGTTCTCTCGGCCGCCAACGGAGCCAGGATTCAGAAGAAGCACAGTCCAATCTTGGTACCAGTGCAGTCACTTCGCATCACTGGCAACGCTGTACCATCTGGTAAACTAAGGTCATGTGCAAAATTAGGACATTTACTATTTACCACACCTTACCACACCATTCCCCATAATAACCAATATATCCTCATAAGATCCGATTTCATATCAATCCATATCAATCCATATCAATCCATATCAATCCAAATCAATCCAAATCAATCCATATCAATCCATATCCATATTGATCCATACTAAACCATATGAATCCATCCATAATCCAACCTAGCCCATACTGAAACACCATTAACAATATGAATACGGACCAAATCCCTGTCCCGCCTGAAGAGGTGTGATCAAGGCCACATAGAGGGCCGAAGCGGTGATGACATCTGGGCAGTGCAGGCATGGCCAACTGGTGAGTGCATATGAGTGCATATCTATATATATATATACACACCGTATATGCAAACTGTATATAAATATGATACACACATATATATAATTATATATATAGTGCATGAATATATCATATCATATATCATATATCATATTATATCATGTATATATATATATATAACATATTATATGATATATATTTGTGATCATATAATATATCCACATTCCAAGCCAAAATGTAGAAATTCTACACTTGCAAACAAAAAAACTGCGGTTGGATCATCGGGGGCACCCAATGACAATCAAGACACATTTCCAAATGACGCCATAGAAGAAAGTGTCAGGATTGACAACCTCAGCACCAAGACCATCCAAGACATTTCCAGGGGCTGCTAACCTGAATATCCTGAATCACTTCTCTGGCTTTGCTGAAACGATTTAATGATTACCCGATTAGGGTATTTAGTATAGCCATGGAAATTGGCCAATAGAAATAGGAGATGGTTTACCCAGTTAAAAATGGTGATTTTCTATAGCTATGTTGAATAACCAGAGGGCAATTAAAATATGATATGACGCTACGGATGGCCGCCTGGCCAGGAACAAGATGCACAGCAGGGCCAACAGGAGGGATCACCAAAATCGCTGAAATCTGACATGACCAGCTGGAACTCCAGCACAAATAATGGGTATAGTGGGCTAGTAGGAAACGGCCAAAAATGGCCAAATTACAATAATCCACCAACCTGAATTGAGCAACTTTGGTAATTAGGATTGCTAACCAAGATTCGCAATGACTTCTTCCCAAGGAATGCAGCCAGGTCGCATACCATGGTTTGTATTTCGACGTGGTGCCGATTGTGCCAGATCGTGACTGCCAAATTACAGACTCGGCGGACGGGGGCACGGAACTCAAGATCCATACCAATCTTGGGAAGGCACCCAAATTTACACAACTGCGCACGCACATATCTGATGGATCATCCTGGGTCCTAGATATTACCATTATCATCCATTATATTCCATTATCATTACTACCCGTAATTATGACAATTAGCCGTTGCCGAATGAGGTCTTGTAATTGCATTGGCCAAAGGATTAAACAACATGTCGTCCAAACTTGCCTGGTTTATACGCTGAACCATCACTATCCTCCGTTTCAAATGGCATTTCTGGACAAGGCTTGGTAGGCCATGTTTGATTTGCAATAAGTGGGGGCATAAAATATGCTAAGAGACTAAGATTTAAGCCAATTTAAGCGCACATGGCTTAGTCAGTGCTTCGTCAGCACATTGCACATCCCCACTGGTCATGGGTTGAATTGTCTACTACCCTCATACTGTAAAGTCATGCTAATCACAGTAAGTTAGTAAGTGTGGCCTTTGCGATCAGAGTACTAATGTCACAAACAACGAATGTTGGCCAACAAATCTGTGTGATGACCAATACAAAAATGCTATGCAACTAATGTGACATTGTTTCTACCCGAAACAATAACTACGAAAAGTAAAGTGCCACAATGTTCACTGACATTTTACCTGATACTTTGATGGCAGCTCAAGTAGTGGAGTTGGTGAACTGGACAGTAAGTGGGTATTCTCGTGCCTGGCCTTCAAACCAGTTTTTTGGGATTTCTGGAAGATCTTAAACCACAATTTTAAAGTAAGAGTTGACCAGGCTCTACCCATCTCATCCCATCTCATCCCATTTCTATGTTTTCTGAAGGGGGGGCCATTTCATAACATTTCTATACATTTTTTCACCCAAGTTGCCATGGTTGCCCTGCGCAAGCTGGAGGACACTCTCAAGGACGCCTCGGCAGCGTGAAAAAAGCGGATTCACCATGAACTATTGGGATTTCATCAACGGTGATGTGCTGACTGTTGAAGCGTTAAAATTGGGCGTTCAGCAGCCAACAAAATGGAGCAAACATGGCCAATTTTTGCATCAAAACCTGCGTCTCACAGCCTGGTAATGGTTGTGCCTTTATGATACTGTAACTCGAACGGTAGATACACTCCCAACAATCAAATCAATATAGCTAGTTATGTTTAGGAACTTCACCATCCAAGGCTTTCCTTCCTCTGGAAGCAGTTGTGAATCTCCCCCAACAATACCAATGAAAATTTGGGTATGTTCAAGCATAACTGTTGCGTAATCCAAAAATGGGATTTAATTACTAGAAACCAGACTTGCTTTCAGTTTGCCAATTGGGTTCTTCATCAGTTTTGACCTTGTTCCTGTTGGTAGTCTCAGCTCGTGGAAGCTTTCGCTGTGGGGCTACTATCCATGTTCGATTGATAGAAACGAACTAAATCATGGCCAATCTATTAGTTACCCTTGCCAAGAAATTAGCTGGTCAGTACATATCCCCATTTTAGAAACATATTGACAATCATATTGAAGTATATTCAAGTACTAAACTATCCATCACTAGTTGGTTTACCATGGTTTACCCATATTTTGATGCTTAACTGATGTCAAAAATACAGCCCCCCCCTACAAAACAAATCTTGATTGGGACCCCGGCAGAATTGGAGATACGGCTTCCAGCACTGAAGCCGGCCTAGGGGCGGTTCGTGGAAGTTGGCGGCAAAGGCCAAGTCCCGCGATAGTGATAGATAGTGCTAGAAAATGAATGGAATATTAAGTGTAATATTGGTTTAAAAACCCCATGGTCTAGTTGGATATATCTACCATCATCATAGTTAGCCTAATTACAAACCAACTATAATAGCTATTGTTTGAGGGCCCCAGCTTGTGGTCATGTTTGTCTCCCGCGTGCCACAGCTACCAGTCAAACTCCATGCGGCCACCAACCACAAGCGTTTGATTTTCCAAGCTAGAAACCTGCAGTTTGAACGGGGATTTCTCATTGCCATGTTTGATTCCGAAAGGACCAAAGGGTAAACCTATGTTTTTCCCTGTGGTAAACAAAGAGAATAACACTAAATCTTTGCAAAGCGATATCAAGGACATGTTCATGGCATTTCATGCATTTTCAACCATGAACAACCATGGGTTTGTCTGAAAAATCGCCACCATCCCCATTATTCCCAATGTGTGTATCATGGTGTATCAATCACACTCCCTCCGCCTACCGCTTGGCTTTCGATGGCCCGGGTGTCAAGTGGCATGCTCGGAACCCCAATTTTTGAGGCTCAACGACCGTGTCTTCATCGGCGCTGAGATTCCAGCTGCACGGCCTTCCTCGGTCGCAGAGGTTGAAGTTTTCACGTACTAGCGAAGGGTTTAAGTCACATCAGTTGGGCAGAAGTCACATCAACCCCATGTAACAGCGAGTTGGAAGAAAGTCACATCAACTGGGCAAAAGTCACATCAAAATATCAAAATCCCAAT
>Ga0126342_10018241_pt1 | contig 12049 bp, 5 predicted proteins | sample Cyp1metagenome_FD_92528 | JGI IMG/M metagenome (GOLD analysis project Ga0126342, IMG submission 92528) | Coral microbial communities from Lord Howe Island, Old Settlement Bay, Australia - Cyphastrea 1 metagenome | ecosystem: Host-associated > Invertebrates > Cnidaria > Coral ... | reverse complement strand
CCGGCAGTGCCCACTGGGATCTGGAGCTCGCGGTGGAGGTCCGGCAGTGCCCACTGGGATCTGGCGCTCGCGGTGGAGGTCCGGCTGTGCCCACTGGGATCTGGACTGCGAGGAGGAGGAGGACGAGGAGGAGGATGCGGAGGCGGAGGAGGAGGAGAACAACAACCCTCACCTGGCAGGTGGGGAAAAACAACATCTCCATCTAATGCTTCCACCACCCCGGCTTCACCCAAAACAGGCGCACATGCGGCACTCACCGTGCCACAGAGCTGAAGACACGGCAAGGCCTGGCACATGGGGTATCAATGGTAGTTTAACCAACAGCAACGGCTGTATAATGGGGATATGATGGAATACGGAATATCAACTAATATATCAACCATCTATGTTTGGGAATGATCATGAACAACAGTTTGCTATGAGATATCACGATGTTTACATCATATGCCAATCATCTATATATGGAGCATTTTAGCTATGTCACATTGCCAGAGGAATTCCCAATATTCAGCAACTAAACCCAAGCACCCTTACGTCACCAAACTAAATTTCAAGTGTCCAGCTTGCAGAGCGTTGTTGAGTACTACATCGCTCATTTTGCACAATATATCAGGCAACAATCCTTCTGGTGATTCCCAGAATAATTTAATCAGATGGTCCCCATGAAACTGTGCCTTTTCAACAAGGAAAACAAGGCTCCAACTAATAGGAATGGGAATGTAAAATCACAGAACATCATGCAATCTGATATATAATCTGATGTATATAATATATATATATATCTTATATATATATATATATATCTTATAATATATATTATATATATATCTTATATATATATACATATATCTTTCAAGAACCTCAAGCTATATCACCAAGATACAAAAAACAGGCTCCAACAGTTTTGTCACCAAATCAACCAACAGTTTTTCACCGAGCTCCTGCATCGGCCAGAGAGGATGTATGGGGAATATCCAGTGATGGTTCAAACAAATGTGCCTGAACAAATAGGGAACATATATATATATAATGTCTATTTATATATATATATTAAAATACACTATCGTGGTTTGATTATTAGTGAACAGCATTTTCTGGAGGTTTTCCAGGAAGATATTTGTCAAATAGACTGTGATATTTTGAGACATGATTGGTACCCTATTCTCAGACACATCTACTGATGATTATCTGAGATATAGGGAAGGACAAAATTGGGTACACCACAATCTCATGGCTAATCATTCAACCAATCATTCAACCAATCATCACTTAAATTCTTCCTAAGAAGAAGTTTTAATGGAACCCCCTTAACAACAGCATCTTCGTGGCTCCCAACCTTCCATGGGCTCCCCAAATCATTTGGGATGGGACCCAGCTGGAAATGGGACATCCCAAGCTGATGCAGGACGCAGGACTCTCTCTCTATATGAATATATATATATACATACCTGGTTGGTGGTTTCAACCCCTCTGAAAAGTATTAGTCAGTTGGGGTTACTATTCCCAATATATGGAAAAATAAAAAATGTTCCAAACCACCATATATATATAGCAATTTATATCAACTTGTTCACTGCCATGTTTCATTGCCAGAGGCTATCTGATTCAAAACTCAGAACTCCCTGAGCATCAAATATTCTCTGTTTACCAAATTCGAAACCCGGAATGCATCCCATTTTTGGCTCTGCGCATTGGCTTCGTACAAGACTGTTTCAATGCACCGAATCCTGGTTTGCAAAATCAGAAATACAAGAAAAACTCCTGAACCATTAAAAAAAAACAGAAATGGCTGACCAAGCCGTTCAACTCTTTTGAGTTTTTCATTCATTTGGTTTCCAAGTCAGTCACAAACAACAAGTTCAAAATTGTCTCAAAGTAAACTGCCAGGTCAATTATACCAAACAATGGTTTCGAGGTCTAAAGAAAACCATCGTAAAACGCCAACTTTGGCGGCGAATGTTGCGGCTTGGGAGCAACATTCGCATCCAAGAAACCACTTTTCGCGGCTGGTTGATAGGGATCCCTAGAATGGATTATGATCATCCTGAACAGACAAAGGATACAATGCCCCTTATGCCCGATGTTTAATCAGCAAAGAACAATTGCTGGTGACATAACATATCCCATTTCAACTCCATCATTGCATTCCCATACATGTTACCTGTAAAATGGTTGTAATTTTAATCATCAAACACCGAGGTTTCTGTTGAAACTGTTCCAAGTATAGATGCGCCACTCTCACGGGTGAAGTTCGTGAAGCTCCTGAAGCTCCTTCCGAGTCAGATCTGGAGGAAGATCCGATGCATCTTTTGAGTAGACTCTGGCAGATTTCTTTTCGGATTATATGATAAGTTCCATGTTTTTGTCTGGAAATGGGGGGGTTATGTCAGTTATGTATCTTGGAATTGATAGTAGTTGATCGTGGGAAGCATGATTAAAACGCAATGGATGGAATTCGCTACCCTATCTTCAAACAAGTGACAAATGCTGAGGCTTGAACAATGACATTCGAACCATTCTGCAGGATCCCTATTTTTCTGGTAGAGGATTACAGTATAGAAGGCTTGTATATGGCTCTACATATAGTGTGTATATATATACACCCTCTGGTTATTTAACATAGCCATGGAACATGGCCCATTTATAGATGGTTTACCTATTAAAAATGGTGATTTTCCATAGCTATGTTAAATAACCATATGGTATATATATATATATAAGGAATTGGGATTTGGGGATGCCCAATGGGAATTGTATCATGAGATTTTGCGAATTGACCGGTACCCGGTTTCCTGGAGAAGTGGGGTGATGGAATTTCCAGGTTTTGGAGGGACCCAGGGACCCACAACAAGCTTTCTCTCACCGGGTATGACGTGTTCAGAATCTACATGTTTGTTCTATATATTCCAAGTAAGGCTGCCATCACTAACAAGAAAAAGCCTTGAAGTTTCCAAATGCCGATAAACATGCAGAAAGTCAAATATCTGCTGGGAGATCCAAAATCTTGACCCTTCCAAAAAGAACCAGGCCGCGCTGAATCTGGGGACTGAAATAGACAACCCTTGTGGCGCACCATGGCTAATTTTCGATCACTCCTTGAAGATATTTTCTGTGGGCTACGTGATCTATATTAATCAGTCTATATTAATTAATCTAAATTAACCTATATTAATCTATCTGTAATGACAAAATAAGTAAATTCCCTCCCTCCATATTTAAGGTTCAAACATATTCACAAATCCATAAACCAACCAAACCCAGGTTTACCCAAAGATGTTCCGTGAGCAGCTGTTCGATCAGACGGGCTGCTTTTTGTTTCTAGTCTACAAGAAAGCCAGCTCCCAGCTATAAATGGGGTGCTTTCCCCATCACTCCACTTGGGGGTTCCTTCCAATGCAGTCATCCAAAATTGGTTATGTCTAACGGGGGAGCCAATGCTTTGGGTCCCGTTAACCTGTCCGAACTGAGCCCACTTACAACTGGAAATGATGGCTTTATGGTACGACAAAGCCAACTTTGTTGGCTTTCAAAGGTTTCATGAACTGCCACAGCTGCTCAACAGCCTTAGCTATTGCATCTGGTCATTGCAGATATCGCATTAGCACAAAAGCACCAGCACTCACATCACAAGGGGGTTGGATTATTATACGAGATAGTGCCACGCGAACGAGCTTCATCCAATGATATGGGGACGACATGGCTAAAAGATCTGCAAACTATTGCAAACTTATGGCTCCATATTAAAGCAAAACAACACAGACTGACACAGATTTCACTTCCTGTTTGAATACAAATGGGGAGCGGTCAAGAATGGGTTCTAAAAATTGAGCCCCGGTGTTCATATGTTGCCTTTAAGCAGTTGGGGTTCTTGATTGGTATAAGCACGATAAGTGGACCACTGTGAGCCACCGTGAGTTCGGATATAGCCCCCATAACTCCCATAACTATGGTCAAATATAACCACTTCGTTCACTGGAACTGCACAAGCAGACTACGTCTAAACATCATTAAACATCATTAAACATCCCCTTTTGAGGGGTTATTTAGGTCACAAACGCTGATGCTTTAGCCCAGTGATATTTAGCTCGACCTCCCTGCCATGTGCTCGACATATCAGGTGCCACAGAGAAAATGGTCATCGTCCGAAAGCGGGCTGTGGAGTCACAACTGATTTTGGAGAGCCACACATTTGATTACATCCATCATTAACCACCATTAATCAAGCATGATATCCATGATATCCATGATATCTATATATATATACTAAGTTGATTACATTATTTGGATGGCTTTTAATTTATGAAAGGGAGCTTGAGCCACTTGTAACGGTCAAAGTCAAATCATTGTGCGGCCATGTCCATTTGGCTTCAAGGCCATTAATCATGGGCCCTAAATTCGAAAGTTAACATGTTCCTTTGCAACGACTCCTTGTTCCCCTGGACTTTTCACACTGTTTCTTCATCCAGTTGGTTGACAAGTCCTCTGCTGCGACACCACTTGGAGGAATTGTCCACCAGGAAAGAGAACTAGAGGCTACAATATATGGAGGTTTCCTAAGTTACTAAGTCATGGGGGGTACCACAAATCATCCAAGTCACCATGACGTAGTATTGAAACAACCATGGTGACTTTGGGGTACCCCGTTTGAAGAAACCCCCAATGTTAATTGCATATATATATAATTAACAGATTACCCCATGTTCTCATATATATTATGTTATCTAATCTCTCATCAATATCAAGTTATTATTACATTGTTGTTAGATATTGTTGGTATTATTAGTTGCTACAATAGTTACTATAATTGTCACTATTGCAATTAGATCGAGGGCTCCTAAAATGAGGGTACCCGAAAATCATCCATATGTATCATATGTATAGGAATATATATATATATATATTGTTGGTCGGCAAAGAAAGCAACCGTCTACCTTGAAATTTGGTCATGAGCCACACAGCTATCAGGGCGGTCAGCGTGAAGCCAAAGCCTCAGGGACAACCTTGGACTGCAGGACAAACCATGGTGAAACATGATGGTTTAACCAGGGAAAATTGTGGTTTGATGGGTCGCAAACAAAAATGATGGTTTGTTTACGGGATCTAACGCTAGTTTGATAGGGACACCAAGAGATGTTTTATTCGTGCTTGGATGTGATGGTAATTGTTTATCCATCAATAAATAATTAGGCATCTAATGAATGGAACAAACAGTTGATACCCTCTGGTAATTTAACATAGCGAACTGGAAAATCACAATTTTATAGTAAAAAACAACTATTTCTATGGGCTTTTTGTTCAATAGCTATGTTAGTCATTACCAGAGGGTACTGTATCCATGAAAAATTGCAGGGTAGACCAACGTTTCAATGTTACCCCATCACGGGATAACCGAACAAAAATTAATCACCCAGCTGAGCCTAATTAATCAAAATAGACTGGGCTTGCCATTACCCCCAAAAAAACACATTTTGAATTTGGTATTATACTAAGTTTGAGGTGGGTGCACTAACAAATCCGACGCGGAACACTAACTCTGACTTTTCTTGAACAAACATTTTTCCTTTTTTTTACGATATCATGTTTTGGTTCCATCTACCCCTGGAAATGTTGGTACTGTAATTCTCTGAGGATCTCTGAGGTATGTATTAAAAGCAATTGTTGGGAAGGAACAAAGGCCCTCATCAGTTCCCACATACTTCACCATCACCCTCCCTTGGATTATCGATCATGATCCTTTGGAATGGAGGGCACATCGTATATCATGTTCAAACAAACTCATACGGTCGGTTGCCTGGAATCCCCCACCCCAAAATCATCACACAAAACGGTCCATTCTTTTTTCATGCGGAAAATCACTATAGTTTTTGTGGGATCAGAAAACTCCCATGGAAAATCACCATATTCCCGGTGGAAACCCGAACACCGCACAGGATTCCACAGGATTCCAGGGATGTTTTCGCCAAGGCGCCAGTTCAATCTCCTGTTCCCGGCGTGTGGCGCGGCCATGCGCCACGTACGCCACATCCTTGGTGACGTCCTTCAAGCGACGAGCGATCTTCACCTCGAGGACGAAAAAAAGGGGGGCTTGACCTTGGGGAGATCAATGGGGATATTTTTTGCACCTCAAATACATAAATACATCATAAATACATAAGTAAATACATAAATAAATATATGAATTTATAGATAAGCACATCATGACACTTAAATATATTGCAGTACATCACGATTCTCTTATTGTGCTAATGGTGATACATATATATATATACAAATATATATATATATATATATATACATATAATCATGAGTATCATGTACCTGGAAAATACCGTAATCACGACAAACATGGGGATATTGATCAACTGCCAACTACAAGTATGGTGATAGGTCAAACGGTCAAACATGCCTTTAAAATAGTTCCCTCATCATCCCTCATCATCCCCAGTCAATGGGCCTGGGCAATCCAAGAATGAGTGGCGGCCCCTGGTATCAAGTTGGATTGATCAACTTGGATCATCCTTCTAGGAAACAAACTCAGCTGCATCACTTTTGATCATTCAGCTGCAACTGTTTTTTATTTTTTTTTCTCATGAAACATTTTTTTTAAGCACGGCACAGATTGGTGGCCACTTGGGGGCAGTCGCAGTTCTAAGTGGAAATAATCATACTCACAAGGCCCATATCCCAACCTGTGCGGGCTATATACTGCCAAAATTAAAGCCATTTATACCCCCAACTGCACCCCCACGCACTACTATACCCCCCAACTCCGACCCCCACTACTCCCGTTGCCGCACCGTCTGTTGTTTGGTACCGCTGTCTTGAAAGAAATAGAAGACCAGCAGTGACTGGAACACCAAGAACAGAAGACCTGAGGTAGTTGCCAGCCGTGATGCGTACCAACTGCTTATCGGCTATTGTATACAAACTTAATTTAGGTACAAGACATAGTCTCTGTAAATAATTTGTCGACGTGTCTGAAAATGGGATATGAATGAATAGGATATTCATGGATACTAAATTGTTTTTAATGTGATGAAACCAAAAAGTAAAAGTCTACATATAAAACCATAAGCGAAGGCAATGGGGGTATTAATCATACAAGGGTATGTCATTGGGATATATAGCCATACAGCCATGACGGGAATGGTGTGATGACAATGTGGTGCTGTTTGGAATCACTGAATCGTTGTTGAGTTTCTGGTGCCCTCCGGTAGTCAAACATGGCAATCGAAAATTGACCATATATAGTTGATTGATGTTGATTGTCCCATTTAAACCTCCCTTTATAGGGGATTTCCCATTGTCATGTTTCAGTACCGGAGGGTATCAAACACTAAAGTTTGGTTTTCAACATGTAAAACAAACACCAGAACAACCCGGTAGAAATGACCCCCTCAAATATGGTTGTAGACCAAGCTAGCCTCTGGCTCCACTATTTCAACTAGCTCTTCTGCTGTCCATGTTCTGTTGCGCCGAAGGGATTGGATCGTCCCCTCTTGAAACACCTCGCAACTCAGCCCGGATTAAGATCCGGATTAAGATCCAACATTCAAAAGAGTTTCTAAGTATTTAACATTATTTAACCAGAGTGGGATGGGTTTTAATGATACTCTGCAGTACAAACCATGCAAATTTAGGAGTAACTAATTAGTCTTGAACCTTTAGTTCCATAAAAGGAAAGCAGAAAACAAGTGGATTATTGAACACACCCTCAACATTCGTCTCATAACCTGTGAAATTACCATCTGATTATATACATCCCCGTGATAAACCACCTTGTCTCACCATGATGCTACAATCCCCAAACATTGGAGCGGGATGGGATTCAAGCTGGAATTAAAGCACCTGGAATTCATGGTGTTTCATCAGTGAAATCCAATCATGAAAAAAAACACCATATGTTTGATGCTAGCCCAACAATTTGGATGGAACCAACCACATATTTCATCATATTTCATGGTAAAATCATTCTTCAATCCCATTCTTGACTGCCATGTTACTGTTCGTTAGACAACTGTTTCTGACACTTTTGGCTGCGATAAAAGCCATCGTTTTTCACTCGGTCAACTCGGTCAACTCCCATTCAAGCTCCATTCTTGATGAACATCCCATTAAACCATAGTAAACCATGTTAAAGCATATTAAACCATGTTAAAGCATATTAAACCATGTTAAAGCATATTAAACCATGTTAAAGCATATTAAACCATGTTAAAGCATATTAAACCACGTTAAAGCATATTAAACCATATGAAACCCAGATAAACCCAGCATGTTTTGCTGAAAAAAACAGCACTGGCCCCATTTTTGTTCCGGTCGTTACGACGTCGTCACCGCGTGGCGCAGGAGTCGCAGCAGGCCAGCCTCGCTCTCAGCAAGGCGACTGATGATGCGGCCCGCTTGGATGGAGACCTGGGTAAGGAAACATGATGGGTTTACCCTCTGGTAGTTTAACGTAGCTATGGGAAATCACCAATTTTAATGGGAAAACTCACTATAAATAGCTACGTTAAATTACCAGAGGGTATGTGGGTTAGGTGGAAATTAAGGAACAAAAAATCGGGATTGATGGTGGGTTTTCTGGGATTTAATGGGATTTTGCCAATGACAAATGAGATTCGCCTACAACAAATGATGGGTTGAATGGAAGTTAAGCATCAAAAATGATGGTTTAATGGGATTTCATGGTTGAGGAGCGTTGCACCATGGACCTTCAGCATACCGCTAAAATGGCTCTTAGATATAAAGGATCCACATCTTCAAGCCCTATGGAACCATTAACCATACCAGATTCTTAAGAATATACTTCTGGATGGTTCCATACCTTAACCATTGCCATATCTTAACCATTACCATTAACCAGTGGATCACTGCTGGACATTCAGATTGAGGCTGAACAAAAATACCATCGCACGGAGAAGTTGCTGCTGCATCTTTCATCTCTAGGGGGCACACATTACTTAATCAGACATGGAGCAACGTGAGGGACCATCAAAAACCAAGATTGAACCCTCAACACATCTGGAAAATGGTGGTTTTTACTGTCCAAAATTTGGAATTTGGCAATGAATCTCATGTTTTTATGGGGATACGAATGGGCTGTTAGTGAGACTAGTAATGGGATATATAACTGAGCGCAGAAGGTGGCGCCCCAGCTTTGGAATCGCTTTGTATGACTAGTATGTATATTATATATAAATATATGTATACTGTATATGTATATAAATAAATACATAATTATATATATATATATATTTATGGGGATATTAGTGGGATACAAATGGGATTGGAACCTATGAAAATCCACTGGATTTGACCTCATGAAATCCAAGGTTCTACGGAATATGCCCATTCAGGTGATGATTTCTTGAAATTTACATGTTCTATCTTCTCCAGGATGATGAATGTGTAAATAAGTCTATATCACATCATTAAAATCTTTCATGTGTCAATAACTTTCATGTAACACACCCTATTACTGGCAGGACATCTCGGGAAAAAAGTCAAAACATGGGGGAACCATAGGGAACCAACTACTTCAGTGGGTTCCCTGCAACACATGGACTTATGTTTGGGACGTTTTTCTGCAAACCTTTGGAGAAGCCAAGTTGCCCAGTGCAGGAAGCAATTGGTTGCCGCAAAGAGAAGCGTTCGAGAGCCTCGAGCACTAACACGGATGGCGAACTGGAATGTACAACTTGTATAACCATGTTGAATGGATAAATCACCATAGTTCTATACATGACCAGAGGCTACATGTGTCACGATGTTACCATCCCTTCGTTTCTCCCTGTTATCAACAAGGTGTGCATCATTTCACCCGTTCACATTACACTGGTTGGTTAGTTAACATTCATATGACGGGTTATAAAAAAACGGCTGGGTTACCAACCTCAACCAATTAAGCCATCAACACAGGTATTTCCTTCATGGCTCATGTTAGTGACTAATCTTTAATAACCGCACTAAACCCCACTTATCTATCTGGAATAAACCCAATCAATCCCAACTAAATGGGCTTGTCTGAGTCTGAAAATATGGTACCCCAATCCATCCCCTGATCAATCACAAGTTTCCTCATTATTTGATGCCCATTTGGGGAGTATACAACATGTTCAGAGACAGAAAAACATATATCATATCAACTTAGTCAACTATTTCCCACTCAATCCCATTTTTCACAAAAACGTACACTTTCCCAAAACTATATCAAATCCCATGATATCCCACTCAATCCATGGCTTTTTTTGGGCCCCCGGAGGCCGAGGGACACTTGTTCAAGATCCTGACCTTCACCAAGCATCGCATCGTGGCCATCAAGGTGGCCTTGGCATAGCCAGGACGGGAATGCGATCTACATATATTACATATAGAGATATAGGCATATATGTTATCAGTATATTAATATATATATATATACTGTGTGTATATATATATATATTGTCATATGTATATTATATATGTATATCGAATCATATTAGAATATGTCATACTAAATGTGCTTGATACTATATTAAACTATTGTATGCTATATGTCAAAGGGTGCAAGTTCCACCAGGATTCCAGCCCACCACTTTGCCGGATGCACGTTTTGCAGCGGCCTTAAACTGGCAGTATCCCCAATATAAATGCCATAAGAATGTCATTGAATCCCATGAAAAATCCCATTGAAACCCATGAATTCACCATGAAACCACATTGAATCACATGGAAAAATAAACATTTTTTATCATCCCATGAAAAATCTCATGAAAAATCCGCAGCTTTTCCAAAAGTTGTTTCGTCAAGGTCCAGAAACCGTCGAAAAACCCAGGTACGAAGACCAAAGGAAAGCCAATGAACATGATGTGCGCACCTGCGACAAAGAGCCCTAGCTGGGACCTGACAAATTTGCTGGATAAAGTCCTCAGAATTCATGCTGGGACCCGACAAATATGTATAATATATCATATAATATAACACAATATAATATGATTATAATAGAAAAGAATATACCATATTATAATACATATTTGTATATATATATATATACAATAATGAAGAATATGCGCCTGACCAAAAATGGCAAGTCCTGATTTGTCATTTATAAAAGACAGATTCGCTTTAAGCTGATAACCGCCAATATTGAATTTCCAGGCTTGAATTTGAACATGAGCTGTCCTTCTTCATGAAGCTTTGGAAGTCTAGTACAGAAAGTTTTAAATAGTGTGTTTGGTTTCTTTGGTGACATGTTTTTTTTTTGCGACAACCATGATGGCCTTAATACTCTATATCCAGCAAAACAAAATCGTGTTTAAAACCGGGTATGACACGTTTCCCCAGGTACCAATGAACATGAATCCATCTAATTTACCGTCCTGCTTTGGCCATACTTTCATGATCAAAGCCACATGTTGGTTGACTCATGGCAGGGTCACATTGCGAATCGTTGACTCAAGTCCAAGGTCCGATGCCCATCAGAATTGAAAGCTCCCATCCGACTTCAATCTCGTTTATTTTTCCCCTTCATCTGAGCAAATTACATATATAGTTCTGTTTGCGACAGATCGGACATATATAGTTTTGTTTGCGACTTGGATGGAAAAAAACATAGATCACCGTCACCAACCAAAAATAATGACATTGTTGGAATGGTTTACGCCAGTCACCACCATCTATGGTCAGCTTTTGGTGACGGTGAGCCCGGTGAGAGGTCCTTAAGCTTTAGTTCGTTTGTCATTTATGAATGGTCTAACCGAGTATAACCGCAAAAGCAGAGCTGTCCTGACTGGTTTCCTGATTCTCTACCCATCTCTACCCTCCGGTGATGCTCCGAACAGGCCATGGCGTGGCCGCCCTTCTTCCCAGTGACATCGTAGAGATCTGGTGAACCACGCCCAGGTGTGAAACGCCGTGCAATCCTGGCGGGAATGCGAGGTGGTCGCCTGCCAAATGATGTTGCTTTATTAAACATCATTAAATTAACATCAATATATGATGGTATATGATGGTATATGATGGTATATGATGGTATATGATGGTATATGATGGTATATGATGGTATATG
>Ga0126342_10018240_pt1 | contig 12049 bp, 15 predicted proteins | sample Cyp1metagenome_FD_92528 | JGI IMG/M metagenome (GOLD analysis project Ga0126342, IMG submission 92528) | Coral microbial communities from Lord Howe Island, Old Settlement Bay, Australia - Cyphastrea 1 metagenome | ecosystem: Host-associated > Invertebrates > Cnidaria > Coral ... | reverse complement strand
GCGTTGGCAATGGATCGTTTTGTCACGATTGGGCGTCACGCTGCTTAGTTTTGTTTTGGTCTTTTGATGCGTTGTTTGTTTTTGGGCTCCCCCCCCCTTCGTCTTAGACTCCTAACGCATGCAACAAGAAGGGCACTTTGTACCTTGGCAGGGACTTGGGAACATATCCGGACTAAAATTCTAAGAACTTTCGGAGGCCTTGAATCTTCGTGCCGGCATTTGACAGATGCGAGTGCATCTCAATTTCCTATTGGCAATCCAGCTCTTAGATGTTTGCCGGCAGAGGGAACAGTATCTACGTGTTCATGGCCGCCTCCCCAGATTGGACCTTCATTTTCAATGATTTCGTGGTGAAACATCTTGGCCGATTTTTGAAGTTGTCGCATTACTCTCTTTGGCCTACCCGATGCCATAGAGCGCGACCGATATGTGATGCTACCGTCACCCCAGCGCCAAAAAGAAAGCTGCTGAGCGAGTGTTGACCAAGGCTTGCAGGCACAAGGTGAACATTTTCATGTGGTCAACCCATGTCACGTCAAGCAAATAAGTTGGTATATATAAGGGTATGCATACTCGGTTTGTAGATATACATACTCGGCCTTATAGATGGGAGGGTTTTGGGAGGCTATATATAGTACTATACTAGTACAATAAAATTCAGGAAGGTTTTTTTAAATAAAGTCAGCAAATCTTCAATTTCCGGTTCCTCATCTACAATTTTTCCATATCGACGAAACATTTCCAGAAAATCCAACCCAAAAATCTAGCCCGACGCTGGTTTGCTTTATTCAAGGCGGTTTTATTATTTCCGCCGGGAAATTGTCTTACTTTTTTCAAGAAGGTTTTTGAATATCCCACGTACACAATGCGGGCAAAATACTGTGAAAAATGCGGCCGTTGCTACATTGATAGGAAGAAATTGCAGATTTGATTGTTCGTTGTTGTTATCCTTGGTGTGAGTATTGTAACGATGTTTACGCTGATGTGGTTGCAGTTGTGGTTTCGCTGAAGGTATTTGTTTTTGAATTTGTGAGATTGTGAAGAGGTGAGGACAATGGTGTGTTGCAACCAAAAAACAAAAACCAATCAACCAACAAAATCACAACAATGGTGTTTTGGGAATAACATATGTGACTCGGTTAATTTCAACATCTTTCGGATTGGATGAAATGGCCATGTCTTGCACCAAATTGTCTTCACAATTTCAACACCCAACGAATAAAAGGTGCATGGACAAAGGTACAGTGCGTTCAAATTCCATGGTTGCCACAGATTGTAACCATGGGAACGAAACGAATGCGGTTATAGGCAGGTACATGGGTGCAATGTCACGAACAAAAAAACACGTGAATGGAATCGTTGCATTTCAATTTAGTTTGCAGTTGTTTGATATGCGGTCTTAAATCTATTGTTATTGGTTCGCATGGGTTTGATTCTGCGTATGTATGTGTGACCACAATTCCGCAGCCGCGCTTTTCGAAATTCGTGGTGCAGCTGAAGTCACTGTTGCCACGACGGAGGCATGGTTGTGTTGATGGCAGGGAACGCATTTTTCTGCAGTTTTCAATTTTGTCGGGATTTTTGTTTGTTTCAGTGTGGCATTTGTGGTCAGGTGACGAAGTTTCGAGAGTGCCGTACGACGCTCAACCTCCCGCGGAAGCCGCAACCTCGGAAATTTGTGGAAAATTTGCGTTTAAAACATTTTCAATGCCACACAAGTGCGCACATCGTAGTTTGTCCACTTGGGGACGACATTTTGTTTACGGACGCTTCAAAACAGGATATAAATGAAAGGAAATGGCACATTATTGCTGTGACTGAGGCTGAAGCTGAGGTGTTGGGACCGTGGTCATGGTATTTCGGCAGCATTGGATCACTGTGTCATTTTATTTGTGCTTGTGCAGCAACCTCCGTAATTGTTTGTAAGAACATCGTCCATGCAACATGCAACGTATTCCACCGTTTTTGGGTCCAAGTCTCTTGTTTGAATTTGAATTGGTCGGGAACTGTTGTCTAAAAATGAAACCAGGACTGGACGTTCTCAAGTGCGAGGTGTACCATATTGTACCATGTTCCATGTTGTTCCATGTTGTGTATCTATGAATACCAAAATTTGACTCGGTGCTGTGAACTGTCAGCCTGTGAACTTTGGACCCAGGCTGACCCCCAGAGTCTGAACAAGGTCTCGGCTGAAGGTTCCTGGCACACTGCCGGCCGTCCTGGCCTGAGATGATCTGAGTGCAGGGTTTGCAACACGACAATACCTCTGCCATGTTTTTCTGAAGAAAGAAACAAAATGCTGGATTTCCAAAGGGGATTGGAAAAATGTAACAGATCCTATTTAACTCGTTTTAACTCTATGGGATGCGAAAAAAATATACTTTGGATTCTGAGGGCAAGCTCGCAGGGAGCTCTTCCACCAAACGAGATCAAGGTGCTGGAATGTGTGGCAACTGTTTGGGATTTTATCTGAAACGTTGGCTGTAAGGTCCCCAACTCAACTCAAATTTTCTGTACTCTGTAGAAGGAGGCGGACTCGCTCCACCCGGTGCACAGGCATAAGCATGCTCATGCAGATGCCGCAACTTATGCTGATGCGGAGTCAGCAAATACAATAGAGCATCAGCCTCAGAGTGCTGCCCACACGAAATGTCTATTGGCAAGTGAAGGACCAGGGTGATGACTGACGAAACGAGAAAAACAAACTATACTTACATATATAATTATAAGAATAACAATAATACTAATATTTATAAAAACATATAAATAATAATAATAACAATAATAATAGTAATAGTAATAGTAATAGTAATAGTAATAGTAATAGTAATAGTAATAGTAATAGTAATAGTAATAGTAATAGTAATAGTAATAGTAATAGTAATAGTACTAGTACTAGTAATAGTAATAGTAATAGTAATAGTAATAGTAATAGTAAGAGTAAGAGTAAGAGTAAGAGTAAGAGTAAGAGTAAGAGTAAGAGTAAGAGTAAGAGTAAGAGTAAGAGTAGTAGTAACGGTAATGGTAATAGTAATAGTAATAGTAATAGTAATAGTAATAGTAATAGTAATAGTAGTAGTAATAGTAGTAGTAATAGTAATAGTAATAGTACTAGTACTAGTACTAGTAATAGTAATAGTAATAGTAATAGTAATAGTAAGAGTAAGAGTAAGAGTAAGAGTAAGAGTAAGAGTAAGAGTAAGAGTAAGAGTAAGAGTAAGAGTAAGAGTAAGAGTAAGAGTAAGAGTAGTAGTAACGGTAATGGTAATAGTAATAGTAATAGTAATGGTAATAGTAATAGTAGTAGTAGTAGTAGTAGTAGTAGTAATAGTAATAGTAATAGTAATAGTAATAGTAATAGTAATAATAATGATAATAATATAATAATAATATAATAATAATAATATAATGTTAATAATAATAGAAATAAATATAATAGTAATAATATTAATAATGATAATGATAATGACAATGATAATAATGATAATGATAATAATAACAATGATAATAGTAATAATAATGATCGTAATAACAAACAACAATACCAATAATAATACTCATAATAATACTAATAAGACTACTACTAATAATAATAAATAGTAATAAATCATAATCATGATAATAACAATGATAATAATAAAAATTACTACTAATCATGATGATAATAAAGTATTAATGATAAATTTATATTAATAATAAATTATTAATGATAATATAAATGACAATAACAATAATAATAGTAATAATGTATATAAATATTATGTATCCGAACCGATCCACTTAATTTAACTTTGTTTTAGCCAGATTATATTTTCCCCCAAACCCTTTACTTTGGCAAGGCCTTTGTCGAACGCGTCGGCCTCATCTACAGCTCCTGGCTCTGCCTGGCTAGCATGCATTTGAGCCCTTGCTGGGCTGTAGGGTTTACAGTTTAAGATACAGTTTGATCTCAAAAGGAACATTGGACAAGATTGGTTGGCTGCATTTTGGATCCTAAATTCGGACACGTTGGACCATTCCTCACCATTGCACATTTGCCAGGCCAGTAGTCGACATAGTCCTAATCAGGTGGGGACGTTAGCACCAACAGATTGTTGCAGACTGAAGATACTGAAGCAGTGGCTAGAGCTTGCAGAGGTCCGAATTGCCACCAGATTTCCCCAAACAGTGTGTCGGGTTCTTACGGTAAGTGTAAAGGCCGGTGCTTGATCAGGGTGCTCACTCTGGGCCCCGGCATTTTTCCTGTAAATTTCCATATAAAGTGGCTCTTGTGAAATCTTGACGCGTTTCGACCGCGCAGGCTCGCACAAAGTCTGCGGCGCGGTTTTGGTCTGCAGAATTTTCCTGTAAATTGGGTATAAAGTGGCTCTTCTGAAATTTTGACATGCGTTTCGACTGCCCAGGTTCGCACAAAGTGTGCTTCCCGGTCTTGGGATCGGTCTTCCTCCTCAACATCATCATCCTCAGCATCATCACCTTCCTCCTCCTCAACATCAACTCATCATCTTCCTCTCCCTTGACATCATCATCCTCAACATCATCATCCTCCACCTCATATTCCCAAACACTATGACTATGATCATTCACCTCATCTTCCGCAGCTTTATCATCCTTGTCATCATCCTCCTCAACATTACCCTCCTCAACATCATCACCCTCCTCCTTCTCTAATTACATCATCATCCTCCACCTTTTCATCCTCCACTTCATCTTCCGCATTATCATCCTCATCATCACCACCACCACCATCATAATCATCATCATCATCATCATCATTTAACCTCCTCAACATCATTTTCTCCCTCTCTACATCATCATCCTCCACCTTACCATGCTCCTTACGCATTATCATCATCCTCGTCGTTATCATCATCATCATCATCATCATCATCATCATCATCATCATCAGCATCATCATCATCATCATCATCATCATCATTCATCATCATCATCATCATCATCATCATCATCATCATCATCATCATCATGATCATCATCGTCACCATCACCATCACCACCATCATCATCATCATCATCATCATCATTATCACCACCATCATCATCATCATCATCCTTATCCTTATCCTCATCCTCATCCCCACCATCATAATCATCATAATCGTCATCATCATCATCATCATCATCATCATCATCATCATCATCATCGCCATCATCATCATCATCATCATCATCATCATCATCATCATCCTTACCATTATCATCAACATCACCATCATCATCAACATCATCATCAACATCAACATCATCATCAACACTATATATACTATACTACATTATCCTTTGACTCCCCCCACATTGTTTGGGGTCTCTTGCCGGGATAATTTGTTTTTGGAAGAAAACGATAAGTCAGACCTGCTTTCGGAACACTAGGATCAAGCACTTACTTTTACTGTCAGGGGTTCCGTGCTCAAGACTTGGCTTCGTCCCTGACTGAGCTGGTTGGCTCCTCAGACTTTCACATGGGTTGGATTCTATTGCATGGCTGTTGAAATTCTGTAAGGGCAGCAAATTGGATATCCACTCAACGGTGTGGCAATCTCCCTCTGTCCGGCAGTTGTGGTCGATGCAGAAAACCGGAAGGCTAACTTTGTGGCCCAGTCGCAGAGAGAGAGCATGACAGCTGGTGTGCCTGTACCCGCAGAGGCTCCGTGCTTGGGCTCGTATGGCACTTCATTTGGGGATGGATCCAATAATATCGGGACTCAGTTCCATCAACTCAGCTGCAGGCATCAGCTTTGCAGAGTCTCTTGGAACAAGTAGCCCAGCAGAATCTTGTGAAGGCTGGGTTGGCGCCACTTGGATCGCACTGGGCTGGTTGAAGCTGCCGGGGTGCCGTTGGGAGTGGCTGTTGGTTCTCGGTGTCTGTGGTCGGCACTTAGGAGTGTTCCCGAGCGGCAGCGGCAACATCCAATTGTGGAACAGGCCGACATGATAGCTACTGAGCAACAGAGCAGATGTCAAGAGAAATTCCAAGTAAAAACCCTGGGGGATCAATTGGTTTTTGCTGGGCCAATAAAGTGATCGCACTTTGGACCTGTGTCTGCAATGGTTGAGTACAGGCTGCGGCTTGGCCATGTCCTGCCGGACCACTCAATGGACAGAGGCTGTGATGCGCCTGTTCTTTGATCATTTTTGGTCACCCTCAGACGTGCAAAGTCCTTGATGGTTGGATCGGGTGTGCCATGGTTTAGTTTTGCATTTTCAGTGCTCGGACTTCAACAGCAAAACATCCGCCAACTAAACTGCCAATTTGAATCAATTTGAGACACGATATGGGCATTGTCTGAACAAAGCATGATCCAGTCAGCCTCTCATGGATGGTATGGATTCTCACATCCTACCATTGTTGCAGCATTCAGATGAAATCTTTTCAAATCTTCCAATCTGCTCCATGCCAGGCATGCGCCTCCTGAGGTTGCTGGATCCCACGCTGGTCAGAGCCTCAGGGCCTCAGGGTCTCAGGGCCTCAGAGCCCCAGCTCCCGTGGGTTGACCTACCGCATACATCCGCATACCGCATCCTACCGAGGTAAGGGACTTCAAGCCGAGGCACGAGACGTATTTCCAAAATTTCTGTTGGGTTCAAGAAAGTGACCTTCTCGGCAGCTGGAAATCAAAACGTGTTTCAAAACGTGATTCTAATGTTGTTCACAACATTTCTAATGTTTTTTTGACCGGAGCTGCAGGTCCCTCCCAGTATCCAGTTGGCGAAGCTTGCCGAGATCTTTCGATTGCTAGGACAACATGATCAGGCTGGTGCTTGCAATATGAAGCTTCCACAGAAATGCAGTGAGTTGAAAGTCTTCATTTTGACAGGTATGGTGGCTTTTAAATCAGAACATAGACATACACAATACACGTAAAACGAAGGCCTACGAATAGTTTGAATATTGTTTGCCTTGTTTTCAGCAAATTTAACGTTTTCTTAGTCACGGCTCATTCGGAGCTGGGCAGGTTCGGGCAACCATGCTCGAGCAAAGCCTGACTTCAGAACAGCAGCCTCTTGCCTTGCAAGGGCACTAGCTGTGCTTGCTGCCAACGCTTGGTGGGGTCAGAGCTTGCATGTCATCTAAGGAAGTTCCAGCAGACCCCTTGAGCATACCCTTTGCCGCTTAAAGATTGCTTATGAAACGATTCCTTTCATTTCGGGTGTTGGAGGGACTTTGGGTATGCTCCAGAGGTACGTTCAAACATAAATCATCTTAGATATCAGACTCTCAAAAGTGCAGCTCGCCGAGGACCCTTCTCTCGCGATTTGCATGCGAGCAGGTTGATAAATGGCTGCAGGCGAGCCCCGAATTTCAACGTCGACAGCTCTGCAGAGATGTGCTGGGATAGTTTGGTGGTTTGGCGAATGGGTCCAAGCTTGCCAACCTTTCAGGAGCAGCGGACACAGCTGCAACAATTGCGGCAAATGCAGCAGCTCCAACAAATGCATGGGCCCTGGTCTTGCACCCTTACCCCTGACCTTAACTTTCAGTGCATTGTGTTTACGGAGTTGTGAGCCAATAAGTCACTGATGTCACTGACTCCCGAGGCAGCGTCAAATGCAAGAGCTACAACCCAAGCTGCTGCAAATGCAAGAGATGCTTGGAGGAATTCTCGTGCCATCTCGTGCCTATGGTGACAGTGGGGCACTTTTTTGGACCCAGAAAAGGCTGGTTATCCATCGTAAATGGGGTTCAGTGATTTAAGACCATGACCTTTTGATGGGAATCCACTGGGGTGCTTCACACCGGGCTTGCACAATGCACGGTCTTGGGGAGAGAATGCAGGTCATACCCCTCGCTCCATAAGGTTTGCACGGTATGTATGATGCCAGGTTGCTCGATGTTTCTTGATAGATGAAAAGACCAATGAAATGTTGCAGAGAGAGAGAGAGAGAGAGCACTACCGATCTTGAGGACATGGGTGGTTATGGTCTGTGTTTTTGCAGCATGCCTGTGGCCTCATGTGATCCTTGAGGGGCATGACCCGCTTGCTGTTTTCGCTATGCCAAGGATAGTCAACCAGTTCATGAATGTTGCGTATGTTGCCGGGAACTTAACTCTTGTGCTAGCCACAGAAGAGTATAGTATAGATAAATTCTGTATTGTGATTATTCTCTGATCATTATCTATGCGCTGGAAGAGTAAGAAATGACAGAAATGACATCCTTTCGGGGTACTCGGTATGACATGGTAATCCGCCCCACATCTGCCAGGCCCAGCAGGTTCCACAGTTGCCATCGCAACAACCCATGTCATCTATGCCGTCGATGCCTGCATACATTCATCCTCCTGGGACTCCTGCCCCTGGTTTGGACTGGCCACCGGGCATGCCGGGAGCCTCGGAGCCGCGGTGCCGCGCTGGGTAGTGAGGTAGAAGTCGGTAGAAGTCGGTAGAAGTCGGTAGAAGCATAGAACATCCAAGAATTTACCATCCAGTCATCATGCAATTCCAAGGCCCCGTTGATACCCATTCAACATCCAATAGTACATCCACTGGTGTATCCAGTATTCCATTCCGTGTTGGATCTATGAGGCCAACGGGATGTGATTCATTGCCCCATGGGAGGAACATGGAGGAACCACGTTGTTCCTGTAACATTTCCTGTCATAAACCAACCCTACGTTCGCCCATGCCCAAATAACAGACCCAGACAATAGAATGATTATAATTTTATAATGTACTTGTCACTGATGAACGAAAACACTGGCTTTACACAGCGACTTTGACTTTAGGTTCCAGGATTTAGGGTGTTTGGGTTTTATGGTTTGTGGTTTTATTAGGGTTTATTGTTTTGGAAAGTTAAAAAAGAACCCTAGCCCTACGCAGGAATTTGAACATGTCAAAGGATATGGGAGATCTGTCATGGCAAACATAGGGTTTGCAGCTTTCATGTTTGATCCTGACTGATGTTGGTTATTCCGAAGTTATTCCCCCATATGTTCACCTTTTCTCCTGTTATTTCCACAATTTTTGTTTCGTGAAATCGTAGCATTTCATCACGAGGCCAGATCCCGGATGCCCTTCTCCTTTGGAGTCCTTGGCTTCCTATGGTCCGCACCCAAGCGGAAGACCTCAGGGTGGTCTCAAGACAGGGGTTGAGATTCGTCACACTTCTTTTTTGTGATTAGAAAAAAAGGGAGTAGTAGGAGGGCAAAGGAACAGAGTTTCCTATTTGGGGTACTACCTTTCAATCCTGCACCAGACTATGATTGTCATGCGCCTTCAGGTCACATGGGCATGCCAGGCAGTGCGGGAAATATGGTCGCAGGCAGGGAAGCACTTGGGACGCTTTTGGCAGCCAGAGAGTGGCTTTGTTTGCCCGAGTGATCCGAGTGATCCGAGTGATCCGAGTGTTGAGTCAGGACTAGTCAGGGTGTCTCCCCTCGCGTTGGTGCACTGTGGTGCACCAATGGATTGTGATCCCTGCCAACTTGTTCTCCCAGGTCACGACAAGATTTCAAGTAATGGTTCCATGGACATGAAGCATGCGGCCCGTGTACCAGCCTCAGTTCTCGCAATGCGGCTTTATTGCAGATTTTTTGCATGAAGATATCGTGCCTTCATTTTGTTGAACAACCTGAGGCTCAAAATCGTGCAAATCATGTCCAGAAGAAGAAAGGCCGAGACAGGGAGTTAGCAAGTACTAAGTAAGCTGAGCCGCTACAATCTCTGATGAATCACATTCGTGAGGATAGCACAGTTGATGCTTGAACCCATGTATCCTGTTCAGGAAGATGCCAAAGTGGGTTCGATGTTGATATTGGCTATACAGCATAAATATAATAGTATATGAATATATATATATAATATAGTTATATAGTTTCTATATATATATATTGGACAACTCTATGTATATATATACACACATATTTACGTAAACCCTGCTGGTGAAATAGATTGCAGCCTCATAGGTTAGACATGGTGCTGTGCAGGCTGGCTCAACGCTGAGAACGAGGCCCATGGTTGCTTGTGATGGAAAGCCAGCAGTGGCTCCCAAAGTGCACTATATATTTTTATGTCTTGTAGTGCTGCTTGCGAGGTGGCACTTGAACATGTTAAATGTTGTGTTTTCGATGTGGAGTATCCTCACCCAAAAGAGGTTGTAGCTTGTTCGGGAACTGGGTAGGTTCAAATGTTGCTGTTCCTGACTCGCACCAGGAAGCAGCCCAGTCTTCTTCTCCCCCATCAAGTTCTACAGAAAAAGCAAGCCTTCATGCCGCCAAGCTGGCACGGTTTGTCATTCATTGCTTCTTTAATCCTCCTGTGCTGGGCAAATGCATGGGTGTGTGGCTGCATGGAATGTGAGCAGCCTCGTCATCCCGTCATATTCCGGGGTTTCATGCCTCAGTTCTCCCCTGGTCAAGATGTTGTCACAGCCAACGAAACAATCCCGAAAGTTGGCAGGACAAGAAGAGCACCTTGGGGATGCATTTGACACAGCTTCAGACTGAAGATCCGAAGTCAGATGACTCAGACGGGCCATGACTGGGACTTTAAGATACTTCAAGCAGAGTTTCGTCTGGTGGAAGGACAACGCTAAGGGACAGCCTCTAAAGGAGTACTGCAAAGGGGATCAATCAGTTTGAGCAGTGATGAGATCTTGGAGGATTGATCTTAGCTTGGAAGATTGATGTTTTCGTGGTGCCGTTTTTGTACGAACTTGAATTGGGTGATTACCAGATTAAGACATTTGTGTTCTTGGTGGAATCTTGCGCGGGTTCACTTTTGGGATCCCCGCCAAGGTGCGTTTTCATTGCGTTTGGTAGCTCAGACAATTCCAGTCTGACAATTCCAGAGGCTATCCCAGACCCCCATCGCAGACTTGTGTTTTGTTTTTTTGTGTGAACGATTGAACGATCAGCATTCGGTTGGCTGATCAGACTCTGCAAAAGTCCTGGGGTCCTGGGATCCTGGGTCTCCTGTGCTCCCAAGGCGTCGAATCAACGGCATGGGCTTCCAGTCCAAGGTCAGGTAGATGATGTAGATGTTTTTTTTTTTTTTTTACTTTTTTCATTGTTTGTTTCTTTTAGATGCACTCGTTTTCATCCCTGGCATGTCAATTTGGCGTGCTCGATAGGACGTGCTGAGTGCTCACTACGAGCAGTACGGCCGGGTCTTGAAGGTGCTGGTGGCCCACTCGAAGGCCAGAGACAGCCATGCGTGGGAGTAATGATGGGGTCCCATGGTAATGGTGAAATAATACTGGGGTAATATATTAATATATGCTATTGAATTGATTGATGTTGTATTACTTCAATTACTTTCATTTTTTGATTATACTCCATTACAATTTCTGTTTTATTAGCGAGGTACTGGTGGAATTCCAAGGGGATGGATAAACCATGATAAACCATTTTCAAAATCCTGAACATGACTTGGGCTTAGCCACTGCTGGTGCAGGTGAAGCCTTTCCGTCGGCAGGGTGCACAGTCTCGAATTCGTCCTGGCAGTGGCAGTCTTAGTGGAATGGATCAGGATGTGCAGTAAATGGTGCTTGGAGATTTCAATTTCTGAAAAGATATCGACAGGGATTTCAAACAAACATGTTCATATGGCTGGATTTACCAGTGATTGGTTTTCCTCTTCCAGAAATAGAGCATGGAATGATGAGTTGTGGGGGTCTCCGGTCTGCTAATTTTTGAAAGCAAGGACTTCACTGTCCTGCGTGACCCACCCATAACCAAGGTCTGGGTTTCATTGTGATGGACTCTCCACAAAGCGTTCGCTGCCTCAGTCCTTGTGGCGGCTTTAGGTGCTAAATCAGATAATCAACTGATCAACATACTACAAGGTCGATCATCCACCTAACTTATCTAACTTATCTAACTTATCTAACTTATCTAACTTATCTAACTTATCTAACTTATCTCTCCATTTCCATAGTGAGCCCCGCTCGAACTCGAACTCGAACTCGCACCCCCCCCCGGAAAAAAAAACCAAGCTTTCTGAGTCCGGACTCGCGGTCCACATGCTCGAACTCGAGTTCGAACTGGCGGTGACACAGTTCGAACTCGCGTTCGAACTCGCCCCAGAGCAGT
>Ga0126342_10018239_pt1 | contig 12050 bp, 12 predicted proteins | sample Cyp1metagenome_FD_92528 | JGI IMG/M metagenome (GOLD analysis project Ga0126342, IMG submission 92528) | Coral microbial communities from Lord Howe Island, Old Settlement Bay, Australia - Cyphastrea 1 metagenome | ecosystem: Host-associated > Invertebrates > Cnidaria > Coral ... | reverse complement strand
TGTAATGTATGTAATGTATGTAATGTATGTAATGTATGTAATGTATGTAATGTATGTATGTATGTATGTATGTATGTATGTATGTATGTATGTATGTATGTATGTATGTATGTATGTATGTATATATGAGCTCATATATACATAAATCCACCTATATATATATATTACCAGTCAATGATCTAGGAATTACCAGCCCTGAGGTTCTCACCTCATCACCGAGCCGCTCTCCTGCAGCGCTGCCGTGGGCGGCTTGGGCATCGACGACTTCGCGGACTTCACGCAGCAAGGCGGTGAGATTTTTGTCGAAAGGAAATGACGGAAGTTTCAGGACCCAAAATCCAAGAAACGTTGCCTTTAAAGATCAAACATGTGAGGATATGTTGCACAGTTGAAGTGGAATTGAATGGCATGGGACTGAGCCATAGATTATAGGGGTTCTTATGGCGTTTTAGCTAGCAAGACTTGATATTGTTTCTTGACCTCTGGGGTTTAAGCACCAAAAATGATGAGTCAACCAAGAAAAATGCTTTACAATAGTTTAGCCCTGGTTGACGAGTTATTTGAAGGTGACTTAACAATCCCTTAAAGGGCTTTAACGATCCCTTAACCGTCAGAAATGATACAATTGATGGTGGCTACTTGATGGTGTTGATAGGATATGAAATAGTGGGATTCAACCAGCATTTTGATGGGTTTTTGTTGATGCTTAATGGTTGAGTTGTTGTTTGAGGGGGATCAAGCCTGCTCAAACCTAAGGGTGAAAAAAACTGGAAATATGTTTTTTTTTAGTGCGATATAATTAGTTGACTAATGATGGTGGGTTATCATAGGGTTTTTTCTACGTGGTTGATCGGAGATTATCAATGTAATTGGATACCTTTTACATAGCCAATGTAATTGGATGGGGCAAACCATTGATTTGGGTCATCCTTAGTACCCAATTTTGATCCATAAGTGTCGAAATTGGTGAATCTTTACAATACCACAATGGTATTGGCTGTGTCGAAGTTTAACGGGGATACTCAATGGTAAGTTTCAAGTTGAACGGGGGTGATAGGTTTTAACGGGATTCCTTCTGGGCTTCCTTGTTTTTTGCAGACAAGCTCAGTATGACGGTATACCTCCAAAAGGTGATGTCTGGGCCTCAAGCAGGTGTTGATCAAGCGCTTGGAGGCGTCGTTCCACAAATAAGTGCTCAAAATATCACCTAGTTGGGGTCAGATCCCAACTTTGATGGTTATCACAATAGCTTTTACTCAGTAATAACCACAACTGCTACTTCATTTTGTCCAAGATACCCTGAGCAATGGAGGGATTCTAGTCAGGATGGTGAACGACTCTGAAAACCTACTGAAGCATGATACAATATCTGGACAGTTGTTGCATGGTGAAGGGATAAAGATGGACAACGCAGTGTTCATGGACAACGCAGTGTTCATGATTATTTTGGGATATCCATCCAAAATGTGCAGTATGAAGATCTTGCTTCCCTATTTGGTTTCATTTTCTTCAGAGATTGTAAGCTAGCAACATCACATGACGGCGGAAAGTACAACGGCTCGGAAGTGGGGGCCCAATCCTTTGTAACATCGTCCCAGCAAAGGTTCAGGGGTGCAAGCCCAGTAGATCAATCCGGTGACCAAACGCTTACTGGTGAAGACTTAGTTGGTGAATGTGCTCCTCGTTGCTAGAGAAATCATGATGATATCCCACCACAAACCAAATTTTGGAAGAGGCAACTCAGAAGTTATTCCAAAGTATTCAAGTGCTTTTTGAGCTGTGCGACGGGATTGCACTCAAGACTCAAAATTGGCCAGTCTTTCCCCCCATGTGAATTGCCTTTGGCTGCCGTTTCTTCACAAAGAGAACCAAGGCCTGGTGGCAAATGATGCTGCGTAAAACTGCGCACCGACGTCTAGTGCAAACGCTCCTGCCTGTACAGCCTTGTCAACAGAGTAAGTATTGCAAGTTAATCTCGTGCACTGATAATGTAATATAACTTACAGTAACACATTGTACTTGCATGTGCACACGGGTGCGCCTGCATGTACGCATGCATGGGTGGAGATGTTTGTTTGCATGTATGCATGTATGTAGGTACGTGCGCAAATATGCACATCAAGTGGAGTGTGGAATATGGAGCGGGGAGTGTGTAGTGCGGAGTGGCGGAGGGTGTGGAGTGGAAAGTGTGGAGTGCGGAGTGGAGACTGGAGACTAGAGACTGGAGACTGTGGAGTGGGGACTGAGTGGGGACTGAGTGAGGGCTGTGGAGTGGAGAGTTTGGAGAGTGTGGAGTGTAGAGCATGGAGTGTTCAGGTGTGAGTGGAGAGTGCAGAATGTGGAGTGCGGGGTGTAGACTGTGAAGTGAAGACTGTGAGTGTAAAGCGTACACTGTGAAGTTTGAAGCGGAGAGTGTGGAGTCTGAAGTGTGAAGTGTAGAGCGTGGAGTGCGGAGTGAAGCCTGGGACATGTAGAGTGTGTGACATGGTTGTCCTTTGAGGTCTACATGTGCATGCATTCATTCAAATACTGCATTTGGATTCGTGGGTTCTATCAGGCTTTTTTGGCGAATCTCCACTATCTTGTCGCCACGTCAGGTGCAAACCCAAAGCACCCGTCGCTTGGCCGACGTGGGCCAGTGCTGGGAGCATTGGTTTGATGTCTAAACATTGGAGCGACCCAAACTTTTCACCATTAGTCTGCATTCTGCATTACAGTTTCAATCACACCTGAACACAGAATTTTCTGACCAGGTCAGCTGGCCCAAGCAGTTTTTTGCGTTAGTTTCTACAAGCGGGGCGGTTTTCGGGGCAATGGAGTGCATAATTCCAAGCCATGATCATGGTTTATATCAATACTAGGGCAGAGTTGGGTGCCACGATCCATACCCATATTCCTATGTTCATTGGTTTTGGCGGTGCGAAACTTTTAACTATTGACACATAATCCCCATGGACCAGTTGTGTAGCCAATGATTATTGGAGAGCTGTTTTTGCAGATGCGTCGTTATGCACTCTTGGATATGTGATGGATGATTTCCTCACAATGATCATTTTTGATCCTGCATACATATATAGCCATAAGGACAAGGATCCAAACAATTTTTGACCCACGAGTACTGGAGATCGTACTTGCATTATGACGCAGTCGCGATCATCAACAAATTGTCAAACTATGACCGTTGCGGCTCATAGGCGTATCGTAATCATATCCATTCACAACCCAACTGTCAACCCATCATGAAACCTGTAATGTTCTGTCTTGATTTTTGCGTGGACCCCCAACAAATGCTGTATATACTCTTCAAAACTGTTGAATTTTGAAAAACGGTTCCCCAGATAGTTACAAACATACACATAGGTAAGGATTTAATTGGCGACAACCATGTTTTTTGCCGGTGAATTTGTAGTATTTGTAGTTCACTACCTGTTGTACGCGTAGTACTTGCAGTAATTACTTGTAGTACTTGTGGTACTTGTAGTACTCGTAGTACTTGTAGTGAGTCGGGTTCAGAATGTTGTTTGCATTACCTTTTGCACGTCATGGTTTTAAAGAAGGGTGTGATAAGAACAAGGGAAAGGAAAGAGAAAGAGAAGGATAGGGAAAGAAAAAGAGAGAGAGACAGAGAAAGAGAGAGAGAGAGAGAGACAGAGAAAGATAAAGAGGGAAAAATAGGAAAAAATGGAGAGAGAGAGAGAGAGCACAAAAACCTTTTAGGAAATGCTTGAAAATTGAAAATGGCAATTGTTTTTGTGAATTTGTAAAATATGTTGTTTCTTCTCTTGGCCCCAGGATCACAGGAAAAAAATGATGTAATTGCAAACCTGGCCAACAAACCTACTAAAAAAACTGGACCTTTGCATGGTCTGGTGATTTGAACATTCGCGTGTTGAGGGTTTATGAAGAGATTGGATCCTGTATGAAGGCAGACAAACAGAACAATTGTTTTTTTTGCACAACCATTTTTTTAGAAAAAAATGATCTGCAAAAAAAAACATGCCACACTAGTGCTGAATAGTTTAATTTTCTAGCCACAATAGCGAACATACTACTAATCAACATCTAACATTGCGTAAACAAGTTTTTAAATTACTATAATTTAATCTAGCCCATTTCATTTGCCTTCAGCAGATTCATAGATATAGAACATCAACATTGATAAATGTTAACCTTATAGTCACGTTCCATCATTTTCCACCGTGACTTTTCAGAGGATGCCCCGGGGCCGAGGCCGGGTTGCTTCTATTATACTGAAGAGTTCTCTGCGCCCTTCACGGAGGAAATCGGGAAAGTGAGTTAAGCCCAGTTCTGAGCATGGTGAGTATAGGGTTAGTCCAGTATGGTTGGTATAAGTGGGTTTTTTAGTGGGGTTATAACATGTTCTAAGCCATTTATAACCCATTTACTAACTGTGAATGAGCCACCAAGTATGTTTTTATTGGAACGGGGGCAAGCAACTGGAGGTTTGACTCCTCCGAGAGCTGGACGCTGGGTGACGGAGGTTTGTATGAAAATAGGCTGCCCCATTATGCCATTCACTGGTTAATCAAGGAATAATGGCCATAAAAATGGGGTATTCCATGGTATTCCCCATTTTGGAATCAAGAGTTGAGGCTAGTTAAGACACATTAAAGTGGATCAAGTGATATGCTAGACTTTGAAACGTTCCCCATTCATTATGCCTCTATTGTCTACTTATGTCTACTGATGGAATCACTATTATTCATTTTGGTTTAGTTGAACTCCTATCTTTGACCAGGTATACTCGTATATATGGGTGTATCTCAAAATAGGATGCTCCAAAAATTGATGCTTCATTCATCATCATGCTCCCAATTGAAATTGGTATGAGGTATCCCCCCATATCCCCCATTTCCAGACCCAACTGGATGAAATCGCCGTTGAAATCTCCCAAAAATTGGGTGGATCCCAAACCACTCTGGCAGGAAAAGCCTGTGAAGGTGGAAAAGTTCGCGGGGAATTTGGAGACGCTGGATTTTGTTGTTGGAAAGCTAGGGTTAAGATTGTTTTAACCAAGCAAAACAGATCAAAACAGTAATTTTATGAATGAAGGAATGGTGATTGCTCTAAAATGGTGATTGCTCTGTGAAAAGCTCAGGTTTACCATGGTTTAACCTCTAATCAACGCTGGTTGGGAACATTTTGATTACCGGAGTGTCAACCTTGGTAAATGGCAGGGCCATGGATTATTTTGTAGTCATACCTGCCATACATCTTTTCATTTTCATGGTCGAGTGAGGTCAAGTGAGGTTCTGACCAAATTTCGATAGTTTCGCCCAAACACCGTAAATTTCGCCAACATCACTGTTGGGGGTTCAAGGTTTAGGCTTTGTGATGCTCAGAACCCATCCCGTTTTTGAGGAACGCCTCGGGCAAATTGAGGTGGTGGGTTATATTTCTAAGGAATGGAACATCTTCACATATTGTTCAAACATGTTCAAAATACATCAAAATACTACAGGTCAACATGTGATTTTTTCTTGTGGTACTAATTGAACACACCGAAGGTTTGCTGCTTAATTTCGATCGTAGCTTGGCTAGTGGAAAGTGTTTGGGGCCTGCAGGTGGTGCGAGTTGTCCTGAATGTTGGCGAGAAGGTCACTCCGGTTGACCGGTTGACCCCTCATTTTTTTTTGAGAGTCATTTACGATTTGATTTTTAAGTAGACGTTGAGTCGTTCTATTTTTGGGTCCAACAAAACCCAATTTAAAAGACTGAAGAGTTGAGTTTTTTTGTGCATCTAATGGTGATGCTCAACTGAGTAGATTATCGATAATACTTGCAAGATGAAGCCCCCGGCAATTTGGTTTATGTTGTTTTTTTCTGCCCCATGGACGAATTTTTGATATCTACCATAAACATCCATAAACCAGAGTCTTTACGTAGTTAAGTGATGTTCATCATCTTAGCTAATATAGATTTGATGAGATTCAATCAACGACAAATTCCCATGTTTCTTGGTGAAATCTCCATGGTTTGCTGGTGAAAAATCACCATGTTTCGCTGGATATCTTGGGATGAAAAGGTTAGCATGAGACCTGAACGTTGCTGGTTAAATAGGGGATCTGGTTGGTGGTTTGGAACATGACTTTTGTGACTTTCCATATATTGGGAAGAATCATCCCAACTGACTTTTATATTTTTCAGAGGGGTAGGTATACCACCGAGCAGGGATGTATGGGGCTAAATAAGTGGACTTAAATGGTATGATTGATCAGAAATGAAGGAGAATGGTGGTATCGTGACATTCACTGTACGCAAAATGAAATGGTGGGTCAATAGTGAGTTGCTTACTTTGGAAGCGACACAACATGCAAAAAAAAAGGAATCATCTAAGATGTGTTCTTCGCAGAGTGATATTTGCATATATTTGCCATGTAAAGGAACATGAAGGATAAACCTATAACAACGGAAGCTTCTATGAGCAGAAAGGTCATTTTGTCACTAGATATGGAACCCATCCTTTACAGCACAAATGTAAGTAGCATTGATACTGACATATAAGCAGCAATAATAAGGACTTTGACCAATGACAGGAAGGGGTTGAAGCCACAAAAAAGTACATTTGATCCATGCATTTTTTTGGGTCCACCCTGCATTGGGGGGATTGGTCCAACAGAAAATACGGTGTTTTTGCAATCTAGATGGAGATGAACCATGCGGAATGACATAGCCAAAAGATCATTGACGGGGTTTAGCCATAAATTGTTGGTGCCTAATCTACGAATCACGACCCGTTTGCCAAGGTACTGAAAATAGGTCTCACCAAAAGCAGTGGTGGGAAATGGTGGGAATCCAATGACAAGACTGACACGCAAACACATAATATATGTCCCAATCATGTCATGTGTAGTCCGTAAGAGATGGAAAAAGCGTGATGGTATTTATATATATATATGTATAATATGTATATATTTCACATTCCCAGTTTTTAGACCGTCTACCGTGGCCCCCAAGGACTCAAGATATTCACTAACCTCTGATATCATCGGCAAGATAGCAGGTTTCAGCAGTATACTTTTTTGTCTACTATGGACAGCTATACATGTTCATATATTATATAGATAGGATATATATATACATAGGGTTCATATAGGAGTATATATATATGATATATATATATATATATGTATATGATATATATATATATATGTATATGATATATATATATATATATGTATGATATATTTAATTCCAACGGAAATGCTGACCATGGGAGAGTGACGATGCATGACCTGAAGCCTATTTGCTTTTTCGGTCCGCGGTCACTGAAGAGGCGGACTATCTGCGCTATGCAGACTGCTCTGTGAAGACGCCATGCGTGTGTTTCTTGGACCTGACAACGTCTGTTTTGTGTGAAAAAAATACCTCTTTGGTAAACTAAGATAACTAGCAAATATGTATAGCTTATCTTAGTTAACATATATTTCACATATACTACGCATTTTCTACTTAACATATATAGCTATTGAACAAATATGGCCATAGAAATAGTTGATGTACAATGTACATTGATTTAGCCATTAAAAATGGTGATTTTCCATTATGTTAGTTTACCAAGAGGGGTATGTAACAAATGATGATCATGAGTTCAACCAATACCCTCTCCGTGGTAAATTATAAGGACCTCACCAAAGACGTCACTGGCATGATAGTTAGTGTAAGGTAACTATAAAAAATAGCATTGTTTCAGGTCAGTGAGTGATTGCAATTTACCCAGAATAATGTACATATTGGAACCCACTGTCTTTAGATCGCTCTTGTTGGAAAGTCAAAAGTTTCAGCCAATGAAGAAGCCAACGGTGACCATCATTGCCATTTTGCCATTTGATGATGTATGGCATGTTCCATCCGTTCGTCAGGAGGGAGCCAAGGACTACAGGTATGCATATTATATGTGTTATTAAACTACATTAGATAAATGGGGAGTTAGGGAGCTACCTATAGTTTTCTTAACCACAGCGAAGATTCCACTATACAGGGATGGCCTGGGAATGGGTCTTGCCCGATTCAACAAATGGATGGCTTATTGGAAGTAATCAACTGGATGGGTGGTGGACCCAGAACAAATCAGAGATGTTCACAATCTATCGAAGAAAGACAAACGGTTGCCCAAAGACTCCAACGGAATCTACACACACACATCCATGGTACTTGTTTATTGGGCATGATGTGGATAAATGTTACATAATGACATAAAGTCAAAGTCCCAATGTAGTCCCGAGTTTTTTTGATTTTATCTTTACCTGTATAGGATGAATGGAGCCAATTCGTTAAGCCAATCCATTTGAATGGATTGGAACAATGGTACGGCACAAGAGTATGCAAAAGCAGGGTGCCAAACGGACCCCTAATTTTATGTTCACCTAACAGCCCCATGGTTTTTCATGAACTTATTTTTCAGATGGCTCTAAATGAATGAGGTAAAATGATCTACCCTGGTATACCCATGGTATCAGGTACCAGTTGCCGTTCCGGGCAAAACCCAGGCATCTGAAGCCAAGCCGGGAGTACTTGGTGGGCGCATCCCATCGTAAATGGCTAACAATATCATAGAATTATGGCTTAGTTATTGATGAAATTATACACATATGATATTAAATAATTAATGTGTATATATATATATATAATACATGGACTATATGGGTTGTAAACCACTTATTAAATGGGGTGTAGATCCAAGTAGGCCCGCTATAGGCACATCCCGTCCCAGGCGCTGTCTTGGAGTGATGCGATGGCAACGCCACCGTCGTTGCGGGTGAGAGCGATGAAATGTCAGCGATTCTCAGCCGACCTACCGTAGTGGTAAGGCCATAACCCTTAGAGAAGCTACCAAAAAGGGAAGTAAAACCTGTAGCAGGTGTATGTTTGCTGTGTACAAGATAGATGTATTCTTATATGTTCAACAGTGTTATCAGTCTTCTGAAGTGTCAAATGGTCAGATGTTTGTTTCGAAAGCATCAGAAACCACCATGATGTCCAGAGAGTTCCCGTAGATTTCCCGTGCATTAACCCAATCAATGGCTTTCTGAGACAGCTATGTCCAGTCTGCCGGCAGAAAAGACGTGCATGGGCTGATGGCGCGCATGTGACATTGACATACCATGATGTGCGCAGGTTGAGATCTCGGATGAAGTTGAGCACAAGTTGTATGCAATTGGCAGGGAATGATAATGTCACCACCCCTGATTGATGTCAAACAGGTGTCACGTTGTGGCGAGAAGCTTTCGACATGTGGAATCTCTTGCAGGTTGATCTATCAATGGTGCCTGAATATGTGCGCCTGGATTTCAGGTATGATTGGACAGATTTAGGTATCCACTATCTAGAGAGATAGTAGGTACCTAAAAAGGTGCCTTCAGGTACCTGTCAATCATAACAATCAATGGTGCCTTCAATTTTAGAGAAATCCTGTTATAATTGGAGGGAAGGGCATATACAGTACCCACATGTACCCACTATCTCAGCAGCGTTCAGCAGTTAATTACCCGCTACAGGTGGCATGTCGCTAGCGGCTCGGCAACCGTGGCTTCGGCGTTTGAACGGGGGCGGGGTTTGGTTGGCCAATCTGGTTTCTTTATACAGGGCTTAGATATGTGAGATATTTCATGATCGTTCCATATATCTATACTATGCATTACATATACAGATACACACATTACACAGAAACATATTACACTATAGCTCGCGCTTACAACCTGCATACAAGTCACCGAGGTTGTAGAAGTATTGCAGTGCCATTGACATGTTCAAGCTGTGTGAAGCAATTACTCACAAAAACCCAAAGAACAAATGAATCTCGCAATCCAACATTGATGCAAAAATCATTTGATTGAGAAATATGTTGGAGTTTCCCAACCATAAAATGGGAGTATCACAAACATAAGTTGGGATATTATTAGTGAACTGATTTGTTTTTTTTCGGTTTTCTCGTAATTTATGTTAAACTTGTCTTAAGCTCCACTTAAGCGATGATCAGTGATGCTGTTGGGATGGACTACTGATCCTTGTTGATATTGGAATAATTTGCTATCAGCAATGCTAGTCTTCGCACGATTAGCACAGAGAGCTAGAGAGAGAAAGAACACAAAAACAAGTAGAGGTAGATTTCTGCATTCTAGGAAAGCCTGTGAATCCAGAGTTCCGTTAAGAATTGCGTTAAACTTGTTTTCTGTTGGAAATCACATACCTATCGCAACTGAGCCCGAGTTCCAACAATGGGATCGATTCCATATATAGCACCAACGATTCTATGTTCCAGGACCTGTGTCAGAGTTCCACGGGGATTTACGAAAAAAAAAGTTTGTGTGTATATCATATCATATACAGTATCTATCACAAAATGAGAAAACCGAAGTTACGCCGAAGTTCATCACATATATCTATCATCCTATTTACTGTATAATTCTATCTTTATAAACAGTCTATATACTATTTTCATATATATATATGTATATATATATATATATATTTACAGTAATTAAAGAACATGCACGCTGCAACAACCCATCGTTGGAAACTAGAGAAAACTACGGAGAGAGGCATGGGTAGGCAACAGCTAGGCGTACCTTAGTCGGGCGGGTTCGCTTCGCAAGCATCATCATCACCTTGGGGGGACCAGTTGTGATCCCCTGGCCCCCGTGGGACTCTAGGCGCACCGTCGTCGCTTCAGAATTCTTGTTGATTAATGCGGAGTTTATCAAAGTAGAATATACTTATATAATTATACCCCAAAACCAAAGACTTAGAACATCTTAGACAAGAACCAGATGGTTTTGGCAAATGGTACCCCCCCACAGTCACTACGTTTGTTAATCCCATTGGAGTTTGTCTGAAAATACGCTACTTCGAACATTTAGCCCATTTTCAGACACACCGTCATTATATCCCCAATCTCTTCCCCCATGAAATGGTTGCTATCCCCAGACACATAGCATTTCAAGATGGTTATCCACTGGATGTTGAGGCTAGAGCTGCTGCACCTGCCATGACCCCGGAGATGAATCTGGGGGGTTCTTCACAAGCAAACTGCACCAGCTGGGGGAAGTGAAGACATGGACAAATGATGATTTCAGGCGTCAAAATGTGAGATAAACACATGGGAAGCTGCTGTTTTCAGTCTAAATTGCTAGTTGGTAGAGGTGCAGCTCAGCTGACCTTGATTTTTTTTGATTTTTGTAGAGCCAAATTTGCCAGTCCATGGTCCATGGTGCATTTTTCGGAACATGCTACGAAAGACCCGTTGGGCCGTTTCAGCCACACGTGTCTTTCAAGCCGCCGCCGCTTGAGGGCCTACGGATGCTCCAGCACCAATGGCAGATTCGTGTAATCCCCATCTATATTTGGTGTATCCCCATGTATCCCAGTGTTTGTTCCATCGTTGTCATTGTTTTCAATAGTTATTGGTCAACAAAGTATGTGACGGCAAATTTGATTTGTCCTTCTTTGATTTGGGTTAGTGTGTCCCCAACAGATTATATACTATCATTTTCCCATCACTATTGCCATTTTGGGATATACTTTACCCATCACATGGTGAAATTTGCTATGAATTTGTCCGTCCTTCACCTCATTTCACCACGGACGATTCCTGATTCTTAGGCTGCCTATGCCACCCTTTGCCAGCAAGGTGTGGGTCGTGACAGCAGTGTCTTATTGAATGGGGTTCTTACCGCCTAGACGTGGACAAATATGATGTAATGATAATGATAATGATCCTGTATGATTCACTATTTGACGATATATAAATTATATATATATATTAATACACATACAATTTGATATGTATATTCGAATGGTAGATTTCACATTCCCGCTCCAGCTCAAAGGTACGTGTCTCCCTCAAAAAAATTGTTTTGCCCTAGATTTAGTATATTATATGGTTGGGATTGCATAGGTAAATATATATATATATACATATTTGATGAAGCTCAAAGCTACCTTGCTGGCTCACTGCCTCCTTGCTAGCTCAAAGCTCAAAGCTACCTTGCTGACTCAGTGCCACGTAGCTGGCTCAGTGCCACGTAGCT
>Ga0126342_10018238_pt1 | contig 12051 bp, 20 predicted proteins | sample Cyp1metagenome_FD_92528 | JGI IMG/M metagenome (GOLD analysis project Ga0126342, IMG submission 92528) | Coral microbial communities from Lord Howe Island, Old Settlement Bay, Australia - Cyphastrea 1 metagenome | ecosystem: Host-associated > Invertebrates > Cnidaria > Coral ... | reverse complement strand
GGCAGCCTGGGGTCTGCGGCCCCACCGGCGTCCCATCCTGGGGCGGGTCATGCCGCCACCGGATCCTCCAGATGCCGTGCTGCGAGACCCTGAGATCCAGGAGCAGCTGATGCGGTACTTCGCGGCAGCACCACCCTCACCGGCCGCCCCAGCCTCGCCTGCGAATGGTGAAGGATACCCGGCGGAGGTGGATGCCACTGAGCCCCCGAGGCTAAGCGAGAAAATCCTGGCAGGGGCACCAGAGGTGCAGGTGGCACCACCAGTGGCACCAGCGGCACCAGTGGCTCCAGTGGCACCAGTGGCACCAGTGGCACCGCTCACACCCATTTTGATGGGACGGTTGAGAGATCCAGAGGAGCATGACCAGAAGCCGCAGATTCATGGTGATGATCGACATGCAGAAAGTGATTCTGGAACCTTGGACTATTCTACTGATGAGGAAGATGCAGAGGCCAGCACCTCACCTGCCGGTGAAATTGGCTTCCAGCGAATCTTGGCTCCAGTTTTGACTTAATCTCGTTTCACGCCTTGAATGTTTCTTGGAGTGACAACTGAGCACTCCTTGCATGAACAGCTGCAGTGGCAGGCTGGCCTGTACAAAGAATGCATGATTACATGGAACCGTTTTGAAAAGGTTTACAATCCAAAGCTACGACAAGAACTCCAATGCTACATTCAACACCTGGATATGTTTGGAGAACACAGCAACTTTTATAGATCACGCTAGCAGATACCGGGATTTTGCGTGGACCATAGAGGAAAGTAGCACTCAAATTGAGGGCGAACTGGGCATTTTTGGCGTGTCCTCATGGCAATACACAGCGTACAATCCCGGTTTGGTGCAGCCTCTTTTCTCAAACATTCAGATGGCACCTATGACTTTGACTTTCAAGACAGCATGTTGCACTTGCGACTCTTGGGTCGTCTTTCAAACTCCAACTCTTTGAATTTGGTGACTGGTATGGCCATTCAGACCATTCATATCGATGAATTGGTTCAAGGCATGGTGATGTGGTGTGATCTGTAGATCTGACCCATGACTTCAGCTTTCCAAAAGGACTACCACAGGACTAGCACAGAAAGGAACGAGTTGTTGCCATGTCGCAGCCTAGCTGCACAGGTCGGCCATGGACGATCGACTCTGGTTCTGTGATCGTCTCCAACTGTAGATGCAGATGGTTTGTATATAAACTTATATATACGTATATATATATATATATATATGCTATATATATATATATACACTGTGGAAAATGCATAAGTTTGGAAGATCCAGAGTGTTTGGGGAATCCCCAACGGTGGACTCAGAGATACCACTGCGCACCGCAACTGCCAACAGTGATCCTTGCGCAGGTGTTGACAGTCCGGAACTTGGTTGGTGAGGTGGTCACAAGGTAGCAGAATTGCAACATGAATATCTCAGCATGGAAAGATGTCCCAAACTTGCACTTGACTCCTGATGTTTCGAGCTCTCTATCTGCTCAATCAGAGATCATTCAAGATTCGTCCAACGAATGGTTGTAGGAGCCTGTGTTTTTGGAGTTTGATTTTACAAACAAATTTGTTCTTCCGGTTTCGTACCAGCCTTTCTTCTGCTTGTTACCTCCAAAAAAGGGAAGTCTTCATAGGCCTTCCCCGAAGGCACCCTCCACCCAAAAACAATTCTCCAAGACCCCACCAAAAGTATCACCTCCAACCAAACAAGCCAAACATATTCTCAACAAAATCATCTCCAAAAAAGAACCAGGCCAAAACTATGACCCAAAGAATCCCACTTACCCCCAACTTACCCCCAAAAACGTCAAAAAAGCACCATGGCGCGGCGCTTGGCCCGTGGCCTCTCCTTGGCCCTGCTGTGCTCCGTGGCCTTCGTTCGGCCGGGGCCGGTGAGACCTGAACGCACGGCGCGCGCAGCGAGCGCAGGGCTGTGGCAGGAGGCGCTAACAGCGGAGCGCGGGAGGGCGGAGCTGCTGCTCAGCAAGTTGCAGGAGAGGAACAAATTGTCATCGACCATCCGGCAATCCAAACGAAGAGATTTAATAGGATTATTATGGGATTTAATCGGATTTATTGGGATGATTATGGGATGATACCCTGGTCAAACATGGCAAGCTGGAAATCCCCTAAAAAGAGAGGTTTGAATGGGAAAACCATCTATAACGATCTATAACGGAGGAAAGGAATTTTGGTGGGATCCACCACGCCGTAGATGGAGGAGTCAATAGGGCATTTAGTGGGGCAGGTTAACGATCTTGAGATTTTGGGATTTTATGATTTAATACACCATTTCCGTTCATAAAAAAATGGCTGGAAAGGCTCGCAACTCCAACTAATTTTGTCTCATGTGACTCCTGTGTTTTTTCGTGGAGCGGAAGGACTTGGAAGATCTTGGCGCCAGAGAGAGTTGTGGTGCTCTGGCGGAAAAACTGCAGGCTGGGTTGAGGATGAGCGTATCTCCAAGAAGAAACGAGGACAAGCAAAAGAGATAAATGAATCTGCATGAAGAGAAGAACAATAGGAAGAAGCATAGAAACAATAAAGAGAAAGAATGGGCAGAAGAACCGACAACAACGATGATGTTTACCAGGACCTTCTTAACAGCCATTGGCACTAGGTCATTACAAATCCTTGGAACATTGCGTCGCCAGGTCCTCTTGAAGCAAGAGACGCCTGCGAGCCAGGAGTCTTTTGACACGTTGCGAAGCGCCAATGATCAGCTGGACGAGGTGCGCTGGTCCAAAAACGGAGAGATATTCCAGTGGTTGAAGGATCACTGAGGCCACCTCAACAGAATTTTGCGGTTCTGCGTCTCCTGATTTTTGGTCATGGCCGTCATGGCCGTCATGGCCCAATGCCCATGGTCCCATGGCCAATGCCGTTTCGCTGAGGCGTTGAAAGAGTTGGAGAGCCCCAGATCGCCGTCCCTGCCGTCTGTGGTGCCAAGCTCCCAACTCCCAGGGGACCCGGTGACCATCGATTTGTTGCCACCGGTGCGCGAAACCGATGGTCCTGCTCTGATACCTGGAGCAGCGCATGTGCGGGTCTCCCTGCCATTGGTGGACAACTCTGCCACTTGGAACTTGCGCATTTTCAGACTTTCTGACTTAGTTGATCTTAGTTACATACAGTTGATGGTCTGTGGGTAGGTTGACAATGGGGTGTGGCTGGTTTCCAATGAATATTTTTTATTGGGCATCATCGAAAATCCTCCCGAGGAGGTGATGTGGGGCTGCGACCTGACTCCCTTGTACGATGAGACTGGAAGCCGCCTGATGTCATTCACGGCATTTCTTCCCTTGGGCATGCGACTTGCAGGAGCACCAAAATTCACATTAAGAGGGGAGTCTTTCCCCTGGAGTTGGTCAAACTGTGTTAAAATCGGAGTATCCATAGATTCACTAGATGATGTAGGATTCTCATATATATATATATATACATAATCATCCTATGATTCTGATTAGATTCTTAGATCATTGAACATCATATAATATGTAATATTATATATACACACATTAAGTCTTAATTATTAAGTAAATGAATAATAAATAAATAAATAAATAAACAAATAAATAAATAAATAAATGAATAATATATATATATATATATATATATATAATGATTATATAACGATATATAACGTGTTTATCCCAAATCATTTCTTCTCATGCAGGCCAATCGCGCCCTGCAGCTCTTCCCCCCGCAGATGCTGACCTGGTGGTGGTGGAAGAGGTGGATCTCCGAGGCGAAGCCGACGTGCTGGGCATCCGCGCGGGGGACGTGCTGCGGGCCGTGTCCTATGTGGGGACGGGGCCGGAGCCCGGCTGGTTGGATCAGATGTTGGGAGCTAAAGCCATGCCGATGAAGAAGGTCTGGAATGATGTGGCTGTGATTTGGAGTGTTGCCTTGAAAATTCACCGTTTTTTTTGAGAATGTTTTGGGGTCATAAGCAATTTTCAGGTTTGGCACCCGAAAATGTTGGGAAAGCCCTGTTCCATCCACTGGTTTATCACCATTTACCTTATTTAACTTGCACAGACACACTCATGTTGCTGCAACCAAGACGTGTTCTAGTGACTCTAGTGGCCAAAAAATACGGGGATTTCAGCAGTCGCAAAGCGGGATGATGGGATGCTAACTGCTAGCTGTAGGGGTAACCATTGGGGGACGAATTCTTCGCCTCGATGGATCCGAAGGTCCGTTGTGTTTTCCAGACAGCCTCCAACGGGCGCACTGTAACCCCAGTCATAACTGGTTTTGTCCATAAATTGGAAGAAAGCCCCCAATTTATGGCGATCAAACCATGAACATGGGGAATTTGTTGATATCTGTTGATACACCTTCAAAGTTTGGGCTACACTATTTTGGGACAGACCCAAACGCAACATACCCCTGACAGGTCATGAAGTGCGATGGCCGTTCAGTCGAGGAGGTAGCTGTCAGTCTGTCCAGATTTGGGTTCTCATATTGCTCCCCAAAGTGGGGATAGACGGATAGACATGATGAAACTCCAGATTTACATTTCCATTCACAGTATATACAGTACACTGTATCTTTGCAAGCACACACAGACAGATTTGAATGCGTATCATTCAATCACCAAGGTGACTGAAGCGCTACAGTCCAACAGAGAGAGTCCTGATGGTCGACTTGTGTTGCTACTGGAACGCCCTGCATGAGGCAACAGTCGTGGCCTTAGTGCCTGAACCTGCTGAGGGTCGGATGTGCTTCAACTAGCGCAGAACTTGAGACGTGAGGGATCAGTAAGCTGACTTGTTCCAATTTGAACATGTTGCATGATGTTGCATGTAACTCCAACAATCCGTTGAAAGTTAACCCTTTTTTCGAAAACACATTGATTTGGATGGCAAAAACCCATGGTTTGCTGCAACAAGTTCACCTGAAATCAAGCCAGTCACGAGCCAAGGTTGGCCAACACAACGACCAGCTGTGGCCAGTCGACCAGCTAGAGTTCATCTCTGGGATGCTGTGAGTCGTGCGGGAGCTGACATCGATTCTGAGTCTGTTTCAAGAAGACAAGCTGAAATCTTATGCCGCAGAATGGACATTTGACACAATTCGAAGATCTTGTGCAATCTCCAATTTTCAAAAGGTGCACGCACCAGTGCACCACTTTGCCACACTATGTGGGGCAAAGATTGTCGATGAATCCGGGCTGAGATGGCGGCGGATTCCGACCAAACATCCCCACTGGGTCCTTTGATTGCTTTGAAATCGGTGGGTATCGATTTGCTGCTGGTGATCCGAGATCAGAAATTGAAGGGTCCTTTCGGAGAATACACTGAATAGACAACTTGACGGGTCACTTTGAGGCTTTTCCCGCTAAGCATTGGTTAGCCTTCCACTTTTTGGGCACCCAAATCTTGACTTGGGCAGTGTGTGAAGCCCTGCTGGTTGATGATTGGTCATGGTTATCCAGTTGGATGACACTCCACTAATGGAGTGCTTAGCCAGGTCAAAGCTTGCCATCCTGGCCATGAGCTCCTCGTGGTCCAGCAGGTTTGCCGACCTGGTGGTGGATTCCAATGGGGGGGAACCCGGGGAACCCTCAAAAATGAATTGTTTTTTCATGGAAAATCCTATTAGACTGTATGATTTGGGGGTACCCCCCATGACCTAGGAAACCTCCACCCGGGCAACAAAAAGTGCTATAGGTGGAAAATTTGGGAAATATGAACAAGGGTACCCTCAAGTTCTTAACGGATTAGTTCTTGAGCGGGGCTTCATAACATATGGTGAGGGTTTTGCAAATTCATAATTATTTCCCAATTTAGAATTATGTGGAAATAGTGCCTCCAGAGACAGCTCTGCAAGCAGACAATCTAAAACAGAGCAGCCATCCAAAACAAGGCGGCAGCACAGGCTGAAAACACATGCCAACACATGCAGAAAGGGATTTGCTGCCGCGCAGCCGTAGAAAAAATTGCTCAAAACGTTAGATAAAAGGTTGGCAGATACGCCAGAGAGTCAATAGCTCAGTTGGTAGTGAAGTTCTTATTGCAGTAGGTTCTTAAACTGCGTTTTCACTGTACCCGAGCTTGAGACATACCGACACACCCGCGTAGGTCTGCCATGCTCACAGGTCTGCCCGGACAACGTCATCAGAGCCAAAGACTTATCCGAAATGAATTGGGCAGAAGTCGGGTCATCAAAGAAGTTTCTTGGATCTTGAAACTTGAAAAGTTGGAGGCCCTTTGGTGCAAGTGATGAAAGTTAGCATTGGACTTCCACATCCTCTTCCCCACTTTCAAATGGCCTTGAGAGGTTAAAAGCAACACCTAAGCGAAGACCATCATCATCAGAGCTGGTGCCTGAGAAACGGTCTATCAAGCAAGGTTCAACTCACAACTGGTTTCGAAGAAACAGATTTAGTATAACTCGTAGGAGCTATGCACTGACGGATTCCTTTAAATGACGTAGTGCTGTGAGATATCAGCTGACCTTCTTTGTTCAAAAGCAACACTTAAGGGCAATCTGCTGTGACATTGCACCCATCACGGGACTGGTGCTTGCACTTCATTCTTCTCACCCAAACCAGCATCATCGAACCCCCAAGAATATCAAGAAATTCCCAGCTTTGAAGAAAGTGCAGGACATTCGAAGTTTTCAATGGCAAACGCTGCAGTACCCTCTGGTAATTTAACATAGCGAACTGGAAAATCACCATTTTCAATGGGAAAATCCACTATTTCTATGGCCATTTTCAATAGCTTTTTGTATGTTTACCAGAGGGTAAACAACTAAACAACCCACTGGTTTCCACCGTGACTTTTCCCTCAGAATTCGCATCTCCGGCGAGGCTGAGGCCTATTCCAAAAGCCAGGCCAACAGCAGAGTCGAGGCCTCAAAACTTGGTGGAGTTCATCAGGAAATTCGGGGATTTTCATCCGAATTTTCAGGAATTTTAGATGACTCTACCAGGAAATTTGAGGATTTGATAAATTTGATATGATTTGACCAGGAACTTAGGGACTACACCAGGAAATCTCGACATTTCACCAGGACTTAGCCACCAAGGGAGATACCGACTGGTGGGTATTCAAGCACCAAATTAGTGTATATGATCTACAAAAGGTGTTTTACGTTTGATAAGCTGGGGGAATTCGTAGTAGGGATTCAACCACCAAAAAACAGGTAACATGATCAAAGATGAGCTTTCACCAAGAAGAATGCAGGACTAGCTGGGCTCCTGAACTTGAACCAGTTCTATAGAGGATTATTTGTGAACCTTCATTTCTGGATCCACAAAAAAATGTTGAACCTTCACCAAAGAAGCCGGTTGAGAAACAGAGTGAGGCTAGCATCAAATCAAGTTTGACAGAGGTGGACATCCAGCTGCTTTCCATCGCCCCAGCCTTGGGGATCCGTGGCGATGATTGCTGAGGCTGAAACCTACGCTGAAGGCGAAGGTCTCGCTTGGAGCCTCAGAAGGCTCCAGCCCCGGCTGGTTTATAATGGAAAATGGCCCATTTATAGCTGGTTTACCATGGTTTACCTATTAAAAATGGGGATTTTCCATGGCTATGTTAAGTAACCAGAGGGTAATTTATACATATTTATACATTTATACATATTTATAACTCTTTCCACTTTCCAACCATAGTAACCATAGATATCTATAGATTTTCATAGTCCACCTGCCTTCTGATCCCTTCGTTACCAACTTCCAGTGGCGCGCTGGTTGTTTTTTGTCTCCTTGAGGTCGAGCTCATGGACCCAGGCGAGCCCCAAGGGCTGATGGGAAGATCCAAAAAAAGCTGTTAGGAAAAAGAAGGCCCCCACAATATGGATTCGAAAAGGAAAATCACTGATTGAAAAAAAATGGATTCTTAGGGAAAAGATGTTTCACAATGACAATCCGGCAGTTCCGAACAATCCAGTGACAATCATTGATGGATGGCTATGAGGTGTCGTATCAACCAAGGGCGGTTTCAGGGGGGTTCCGCATCCAGCCATTGAGCCCAGGCATCTAAAGCGGATAGGCCGGGACCAAGATTTCAGGGTGCAGTGCTGATAGTTGGCCAATGTTGGCCATTTTCTTTCATTTTCTAGGAATGAGACCACCTATTTATGTCGACGTATGTATGTTGTTGATTTGTATACATTTTCATATTTCTTCTCTGGGACTTTCAACATGATTTTTCTATCCCATTTTGTGCATCGCTTGTTTATTCATTTTGAATAATGTCAATCCCGGATAAATAAACTCCGGGTGATTAATAATTAGGGGGTTACCGCCCAAAATGGTGACAATCCGGTCTTAAGATGGTGAAACAAATAATCTCAGGTGCTATCCCCAACAGCTTGAAAGCTTCTGCGTTTTGCCATAAAAAGTGCTTATGCCAAAAAAATTATGCGCTTATGCCCAAAAAAATTAGGTGCTTATGCCATTGAAAAACGTCGGAACCCTTTGGAATTTCACAAAGCATCTGCACCAAACCTTCCGGAACCTCACAAGGTCTCTGCACCGGAACCTTCCGGAACCTCACAAGGTATCTGCCCCGGAACCCTCCGGAACCTCACCACGCATCTTGACCTAGGCCCTCCGGAACCTCATCAAGTAGCTGCACCGGAAACTTCCGGAACCTCACCAGGTACCTGCACCAAAACCTTCTAGAACCTAACCAAGTATCTGCACCGTAACCCTCCGGAACATCACGGAGCACCTGCACGGAAACTTCCGGAACCTCACAAGGTATCTGGAACGCTCCGGAACGGCACAGAACCCTCCGCAGCCTCAGCAGGTATCTTCACCGGAACCCTCCAGAACTTCACCAGGTATCTGCACCGGAACTCTCCGGAACTTCACCAGGTATCTGCACCGGAACCCTCCGGAACTTCACGAGGTATCTGCACCGGAACCTCACGAGGTATCTGCACCAGAACCCTCCGGAACCTTGTCCGGAACCTAGTGTTGAAGCTGCGCCGGACCGCGCCGGAGTTCATCTGGGCTAAAGACGCCTTAGTAAAGTTTTGCTGTTGGGGAACAATGAAACAACCCAGGGGTTGATTGGTCAGGGGTTGACATGATCATTCTTTCCTTTTTCTTCAAGGAGATCTATCTCCTTTCCTTGCTTGCAACCACCCGCAGATCCAAATCCGAGAAATCGAAATCAACGACCACTCCTCCCTGGCGGCAGGCTGGTTTCTTAAAATGGGGGCACCCCAAAATTGATGGTTTGTAGGGGATAATTTCCCCTAAAAATTGATGATTTGGGGGTCCTCTTCAAGTCTTTAGCTTCAGGGCATGGGACTGGACATGGATGGAACTTGTTTTTTTGATCACCATTCGCCTGAAGGGTTACCTCCACCTCGCAGGCCTCACCATATAGAAATGATGGGAAACTGGTGGCTGGTGAACACCAAAATGTTTCGAATTTTTGCAAATTTTGATATAGATATAAATCTTCAAAAATGATCTAATCGTATAACTTACTTTGGGTGTGGGAGTTGATCAATCTTGATTTTTTTTTTGGATTGTTTTGACAGTGTCCATCCACGTTGATGGTTTTGGGGCAAATCATTTTGCCGGAGGCTTCTGCATCGGGTCGAAACCACTCGCAGGCCAAGGCCGTTCTTGTGTTTGCTGGAGATTTTGGTAGTAGCGTTCTCACAGAGGAGTTCTTTGGACGTTGGAAATGTGCTCAGGCAAACGCTACATCTTCCAAGAGAGGCTGGAGCGTGATTCACTTGCTGCATTGAATCATTTAGCTTCCAAAATTGCTATGGTTTATTTGGTTTATTGGGGGTTAAGTCACCAGGATAGGGTTGTTGAGCAGGAATTAGATAATCAGTTGACACAGTCGAGGGGTTCAAACATCGAATGTCCAGGAAACTATGCCGACGACTCTGACAAGGAAGAGGAAGGATACTGGCAGGAGGACAATAAAAAGGAAAGGAAAGGATATTGGCAGGAGGACAATGAGAATGAAGACAAAGGATACTGGCAGGAGGACAATGAGAATGAAGACGCAGGATACTGGCAGGAGGACAATGAGAAGGAAAAAAAAGGATACTGGCAACACGACACTAGGGAGAAAGACAAGGGATTCTGGCAGGACGACAATGAAAAGGAAGACAAAGGATACTGGCAGGACCAAGCAATATGGCAATAGAACTTCCAAGCACGGAGAGTAGGGGGGCCACCATTTCTTAAAATGGGTTTTCACCGCCAAAAGTGGGGAAGAAGAATGAACAACAATGGATCAACCAGAGACTACTACCTGAAGGAATCTTGCATAGCACCTGTTGAGGATGGTCATTTAGTTCAATCAAGTTGGGTACCCCCTGTTGAAACAACAAAAAAGGGGGCATAAAAACCAACCAAACTTGGAATGCTTGACTGGATTTCCACGGAATCATGGCATATAACATCATGTAACATCTGGTTTGTCTGAAAAAGGGGGAACCCCCCCAAATTGGTCGTTTATCACCATTTTCTCAAGATAAACATCCAAGAAACTAGCCATACATTGGGGGTATACCCAATTTTTGACACACCCCGGGTCTTATGTTTTGACCAACGGCCTTCTACAGTCTCAACTGGGATCAGCATACCCATGGAGCATGGTGATTCAACCAACACCTCCAAAGATAACCCCTCAGTTCCCCATGGCCATGGGGTTCCCACTGGGTCCGGCAGGACTGGAAGCCAAAGGCCACGTATAGCTGGGCGAAGAAAAGCGAGAAGAAGCTCCTGCCGATCCAAGAGAAGCGAGCAGAGGCCTCGAAGAAACAAAATGCCGGGAGATCCGGCCCCAACCCTAGGAATTTGAATCTTGGATAGCAATAGATATTAATCTCTCTCTCTCTCTATATATATACACATACAATATATATACACACATATATATTATTGATGAATGTCCACTGGTGGTTCTTATTTTATATGGGATTTTTCCATAGGTTTTCTGTGACCTAGTAGGCAACTTAGTCAACTTAGTTCCCTTATCCCATCTACTTAGTAACCATAGCATCAACGATTTGGTGGGTTATCCCACCTTGGGTATGTCTTGATACAGCCGTAGAGTGCCGAAAATCTGAAGCAACCACTCGCTATCGAACGGGGGCATATGATCAGGAATCAAGGGATAAACTATACCTTTTTGCCATCATTTCCAGATAATTTAATTAGTGGGATGAATGGAATGAATGGGATTGATTTACTAGCATTTTATGAGATGAATGGGATTGAAGTACCAGCACTTGATGGGATGAATTAGATTCATGATATCAATCCCATCCCCCTCAAGCAAAACACACCCCTTGCATTGGACCGCCAATTCGTGAGTAGCTCCAATACTCCAACCAGGGTTTCATTTCGTGTGCAGTGTATTCTACAAAAGGGGGACATTGGTTACTGTACTTGGAGGGTTTGCATCCCAGTCAGTAAGGGGACAAGAACACTGTTCACTGTTCGTTATAGCATGACTATTGCCCACAAAAACTTGGGCTTACCAGCCAAAGATTGGCAACTTCACCAGTGATATTAGGCTCAAACATGGGGGTGGATCGGTTGGTTACACTTTATCAAGTATCGTATATCAATGATATGCATGATGTTTCAACCTCTATATATCAATCATGATCAATCACTTCCCATGAAATCGAATGAATGAAAGCATGTCTGATTTGCCCTCCTTTTTCGTGTTTTTTGGGCTGTGGGGAACTGATCCTGTTTCCATAGTGATTTTCATCCCATTCTCTCATTCAATGGATTGGTTTAAGGGAAAATCTTCACCGGAAGCCAATCCGATTTCCGATTTTCCCATGAAATATGGGGCTTTATCAGTCAAATTTCTTATTTAAGCGCTTACGCGCGACAGCCGGCCAGGGGCCCAACTATGTTGGCCCATCTTGTGGCTATATGTTGGCCTATGTTGGCGTATGTTGGCCTATCTTGCAGGCAATGTGGGCCCATCTTGTGGCTATGTTGGCCTATGTTGGCCTCATGTTGACCCATGTGGAGCCAAAAGATCCGAAAAATGGGAACAGCAAAAAAACGCTGTAAAACGCAGGATATTTTGATGGTCG
>Ga0126342_10018237_pt1 | contig 12051 bp, 8 predicted proteins | sample Cyp1metagenome_FD_92528 | JGI IMG/M metagenome (GOLD analysis project Ga0126342, IMG submission 92528) | Coral microbial communities from Lord Howe Island, Old Settlement Bay, Australia - Cyphastrea 1 metagenome | ecosystem: Host-associated > Invertebrates > Cnidaria > Coral ... | reverse complement strand
GGAGCATCAGGAACGCAGCAAAGCATCCAGTTGCTTGAGTCCGCGCGCTCGCAGGACGGCCGTTGACGTCAGTGCTGGTGGGGTTAACATGGCTTACCCTCTGGTAAACTAACAGTTTGCTATAGAAAATCACCAGTTTTTATAGGTAAATCAACTATTTCAATGGGGTATCCATCCATGGTTGGTTGATCCACATACGAAATCATCAGTCAAGAATCTTGAACCTATGATATCTGATCACACATCATGATAAATGGGTATCGACCATTATATACTACCATTATCTACCATTGGTGTTGTTCCTAAAAGGTTGTTATCATCACACGCATAAACATAAACATACATCATGATATTTGTTACTGGTCACACATTACATGACACATGGCTACCATCAGGTTTCCAGTTCTGTAATAGATGATACAATAAATTCATATAAATGCAGCCCTCTGGTTATGTAAGATAGCTTGGCAGATTATGGAAGCCATGATCCATAGAAATAGATGATACACATTATGATTTACCTATTAAAATGACGAAAATGATGATTTTACCTAGTAACAATGGTGGTTTTACATGGTTTACCATGGTTTTTTAGCTATGAAAATTGTGTTTTTCCATAGCAAAACCGTCAAAGTCCACCAGAGGGGAACTGATGCCACTGGCCAGCTGACGGGCAGGATAAGCCACCGTCATGGACATACAGGCGGCATTGGTCCATTAGTATCATAGAATTGGATGATAGAATGGTAAACATGATGAAACTTGGGAAACCCCAATCCATTGGTGGATTTGGATGGTAAAAACACCATGGTTTTTTGGTGAAGATTTTCCCAACAAAACCAATCCATTGATGGTAGGGTCAACCACTTGTTGAAGTGAGAGAAAGTAGACATTAGAGTAGATAGTAGACATTGTTTCTAGAATTGTCTAGGTTTTATATAGATGATTTACGTGTTGAACATTCACATTATTAAAGCAGTTGATTTCTGAACTGATGGATATGGCTCTTGTTGGCTTCTATCTTCCATTCAGTTTGTTTTTTTAAACTTGGCAATGGACGCCACAGAATCTTTGCCGTAGGCGAGGTTTCAGGCACTGAAGACCGGCGGGATCGATACTGACTTGACAAGATGCACCGTGATGTGATGCAATGTTTGCATGAACATATAATACACACTAATATCTATAATCTATATATATAGATACGCGTATGCACATATTCATATGTATCTGTTTGTTCATTTTTGACGGGAGAGGTTCAACTCCCTAGGGGTTTGTGACCTGAGGATTCATAGAATCCCTGAGACAAGTAAAACCAAGGCCCCATGTTATGATGGCCGTCATCATCCCCTTGTCGATGAGTTTAGATAGTCCGATTTGAGTGGGGAGAACTCCACCCAAAGTATTGTCACTCGCATATACATATATAAATATGCATCCAAAAATCGACTGTGCACACACACACACGCACACATACACACGCCCACACACACACACACGCATATATATATATAAATAATATTTTTATATAATTTAATATCTATATATTTATATGTTTATATATTTGTATATTTATGCTGTGGTATATATTTCGTGTGTGCGCCAAAATTTTCGGTGATTTTCTATGATTTTCTGGGCACTTTCCTGGTCACAGTGACCAGGCGTCAGCCCCAGCCATACCTTCCAAGGCTTGATCAACCAGGCCTGATGGCGGACTGTGCATGCATAAAGTATCATGTGGGAAAAACAATGCCATAAACTTAGCCACATTAATGTAATGATATGTAATTTTCATCTAATTATGAAAACAAAAACGGATTCACACACGTACGCCGTACATACAACTATATATATAGATAGATGGAACATAATCCAAATACGTGATAAGTTGAACCACTTGATCATTTGAAACCAGAATTTCTAGTCTTCACCGCGATGTTCAACGCTTTTCAACGCGAGACGAAGTCCCCTTGATACTCCAGAGGTTTCACCTTGAGATTTTCCGGTGGATTTCCTGAGGTCATTGTGCAGCATTGCTTTGAGATTCAAGAGCTGCAGGCAGTGATCTCCTGGCGATTGCTGAGAAATCCCTGAACTAAATGGAGGTGAAAAATGGGAAGAGATCATCTAATATCATCTAACAGTGTGGAATTCATCCAATGCCAGAAACTTTTCTAGAATTTTGCGGTGGTTGAAACCCAATCCATTTATGGATATTTGTGGTATGTCAGTGGTTTAGCATTGGGTTTACCACATGATGCAGATCACTGAAGTTTCCAAAGCCGGTAAAACATGGATCTTGAAGCCATCAACATGTTTTGTTTCCCTCTTCGACCATCGACATCGTTTTTTTCTCCTGATGAAAGGCGATGAAATGCGTGGTTTTGAAAGGAGTTCATAGGTTTACCATCAGTTTTGCACAGGGAAATGAGTCAAAGTTCTTCCAAGTCCCCTGGATTTGAATGGTGAAAGTCAGGCAAGACTGGACGCAAAAGGACCGAGCAGGGTTGGGAGCCTCAGAGGGATCGAACCTCCGATTGGATTTAAGATGACGTAAGGTTAGATAACATGAAAGATAAGATTAGGTTTTGATCCCCCTTACCATTTCCACTACTAAAAGGGCTGAACACGTGCTGGATACCATCCCCTGTCGCGGAGAGAATTCATGCAAAAAAAATGAAGTCGTGCCTAGGATTTTGTAGTCAGAGAGCATGCGCTGCATCTTGTAGCGGCTTTTCATTTTTCGAACTTAGCACTTGAAAATCGGAAATGCATTTTGTAGTGATTTATGTTGGGATGCGTTGGGTCATACAGGAAACCCTATAGCCCTCTTTTGCCAGTCATGCTGGGTCATATTAACATATGGCTTGGACCCTCAGACCATTTTTGGCTCTTGACTCACGATCATTTCGTAGTAAGATGAGCCGCAAAAAAGTCGAAAACAACATGTTTTTTAATGTAGAGACTTTAAGAAGGAAAAATGGGACAGATTTGGTAATCAATTGAAGTTTAAGTTGTGCGCTTAGATCGTTTTTGTTGCCCCATAGCTCTGATGATTGCAGTTCAAAATCTCTGCGCCGTGCTTTTGTCACACTTATTTTGGCGGTTACATGCGATTCCCAATCATAATCTAACTGTATCCCATTCTACTAGATTCCTGCTCTTTTTGTCCAATAGTCAAGTTTCACCCAGGTTCGAAGAATCCATGCTCAGAGTTCCTTTCGCCCACAAAGCACAGATTCGATGCGTGATATCCTAGTTTCTGGATGGCTTTTGTCATGCACTGCATTTTGTAGTAACACACACGTGCACAACCCTTTGTAGAACCTACTGCGTCCCCCTTTAGATAAGCCTCAAAAAGTTCAAAAAACATGCTTTTTATGTAGAGACTTTAAGGAGGAAAAATGGGACAGCTTTGGTTTCAAAACCGATCAATTGAAATTGAAGTTGTGCGCGCTTAGATCGTTTTTGTTGCCCCATAGCTCTGAGCATCGTAGTAGAAAACCTCTTGAAAGGTCAATTCTTGGAACCCGATGGAAATCCCAAGGTTGTATTTACTTGTGCTCGGCAAATGCTATGACCTGGGCCCCGGAAAGTGAACCAAAAATTTACAGTGAAATTTCCAGAAACCATTTAGTAGAGAATCATGATTTTTCAAGGAAAAAATCACGTAACCGTCTTTAGAATCCACATTTAGTAGAGAGGTACAATTGATATGTTAGTCTCTTGAGACACTTCGAAAATATATACAAATTTTGCACTTCAGCTGAACCAAGGGCCCACATTTAGTAGTGAAATTCCCCTAGTAACGAGATGGAGAAACTCAGGGAACTGAGGAGATGGAGATTGGGATATAGGAAAAAAAATCCCGTGTGAATTTCCCCTTGTAAATGCTATGACCTGGGCCCCGGAAAGTGAACCAAAGATTTAAAATGAAATTTCCAGAAACCATTTAGTAGAGAATCATTATATTTCACAGCAACCCGTTTTTCACTACAAAATGGTTACGCACATGCATTTTGTAGTGACCCACATTGGCTTTTGATCCACCATCAAAACCACCAAAGCATTTTGTAGCAAGGGGGTTGGTCCAGATTCAGGCAGCATTTTGTAGTAGAAGGCTGTGTTTGTAAACGGTTTAGTTGGCACAACTACCCTGCAGAATGCACACAGGGATAGGTTTTGAGGTACGATGGACAAAGAGGATAGACAGGATAGAATAGACAGGATGGATGGACGGACGGATGAATATAGATTAGATTAGATTAGATTAGATATGATTAGATTAGATAGATAGATAGATAAGTTAATCATTTAGTTAATTAGTCAGATAGATACATAGATATATGATACTTTTTTCTTGGCACAGTGTCCCAGTAAAATGTGTGTCTGTTTTCAACCAACAGAGATGCTGAGCACAGGACTCGGAGCTATTCGTGTCTTCAAATCCAGTTGCATAGAAAGTCGACTACGATCGACTACGTATATTATCGTTTAGTGGGACACTGTGTTAAATAGAACTACACACTGTACATACAAATCTATTGTTGTAGTTCATTTCAACGATTTTTTTTGAATTACCCTGCTTCAGGATCTTCAGGTCCAACTATTTATGCATAGCCCGTGGCGAGGTCAAGTTTGTGTCCAAGAGAACGGGCTCATTGGACTCAACCATTGGAAAAAATTCAGAGGACCATGCGCTGAGTCGCCGAGCTCCGGGATCGTCTTGATTTGCCGAAAACTCCACCCAAAACCCCCTTGAAAAAACGAATGCCAAAAAAACCTCTTTAATATTCAGTTTTTAAAGACTGTTCCCCAGATAAAATACGATCATACATTTAAGAAAGGGTTTTTTGACTGGCGGCAATTGTTTTTTTTGCCGGTGAACATGTAGTACTGGTAGTACTTGTAGTACTCGTAGTGAGTGGGGTTCAGCGTGTTGATTGCGTTACCTTTTGCACCTCAGAAAGAGGAAGAGGAAGAGAAAGAGAAATAGAAGGAGAAAGATAAAGGGAAAAAAAGAGAGAAAGAGAACGAGAGAAAGAAAGAGAGAGAGAGATATAGAAAAGGAGGAAAAGAAGAACAAGAGAAAGAGAAAGAGAGAGAGAGAGAGGGTTGCTGAAGAAAAGTTGTGAATTAACTTCTATTGGCTCCAGGATCAGCTCTGGAAAAGTTTGCGGCAATTTTGAGCCCTGGGAACAAACCTACTAAAGTGAATTGAACCTTGATCAGAGAAAAGTGCTGAAATTCACACAACACATTTTTTTCTCAAACAACAATGGTCTGCCAAAAAGGTTGGCCACAATACCAAACCCAGACAACTAATCAGGGGTGCTGAATAATTTGGAGATTGCTAGCCACAACAGTGAACCCAGCTACTAATATCTACAAATCAGACAATCAGGATGCAACATTATCTACCACCTGCCAATACAACAACATGGTCAACATGGTTCTCCTTTTTCAGTGAAGGCATCCGAAACCCTTCGCAGATCATTCGTCACCTCACTTTTTGTGCTTGTTTTGGTATGAATCCGGCATTTTTAAGTAGGCAAGTAGAGTTAAATAGAGCGACAGGTGATGATTTTAGTGTTTCCTCCGGACTGTTTATTCAGCATGACCCCCAGATTCTGCCGACTAAGCATGATTAACCCCCATCCTTTCAAGGGAAAGCCATCGACTCCAGGACATGTCACTGTCCAGGGCCTCCAACAACACGGAAGAAATGGATGCTCTCCACGAGGCGGCCCCAAGGGAGAAATGGGATGATTTCACCAGGTTTTAATATGTGTTACCCTCTGGTAAACTAACATAGCTATGGAAAATCACCATTTATAGTGACATTTCCCACGAAAAATGGTGATTTTCCATAGTTATGTTAGTTTACCAGAGGGTAATCAACAAAATGGGGGATGATCATGGGATATCATGGGGACGACTGTATAGAGAGAAACTTGTTTGATCAACGATCAAAGAAGGCAGCACAAATTTGGAGATGGTCGTTTGAACAAGGGAAATGGTAGGGTTTTGAGAAACTCAGACTTGACCAACAAACATAGGGATCCGACCAACACGTGACTATCCGTGAACTTGGTCGCTAGTGCCACTGTATGCCCCAATAGATCCCAATAGTGATACATTTGGGGGCCCCAAATCTTTGACCCATTCCCAAGTGATTGCAGAGACCTGACGACCTGGCGGTTTTTTTTTTGTCACTGGAAATCGAACGTCACCTGACTCAGCGATATCCCAACTTGAAACAGACAAATAGATCAAATAGGATTGCTTAATGTTGATATACTCGTGGGCGTAGTTAAAACATGTTGATATATGTTAGTATTAACAATAGGTACCCTCTGGTAAACTAACATAACTATTGAAAATCACCATGTTTAATGGGAAAACTCACTATAAATGGCCATGTTCAATAGCTATGTTAGTTTCCCAGAGGGTACCAGTTCAAAAACCCTCGATAGCTGGTTGCCCCGAAAATCCGGTGTGTTCCGGCATTGACCCATCCCCAAATCATCCAGTCATGGGGTCTCCAACTGGCCCTGGCCGGCCGTGGTCAGGGCAGCTTTGCCAGTGGAAATGAGTCGGAATATTCTGGCGAATGGGGCGCCTTGACAGTTTTTCCCTGGGTAGCCTCTGGTAAACATACAAAAAGCTATTGAAAATGGCCATAGAAATAGTGAGTTTTCCCATGAAACATGGTGATTTTCCATAGTTTTTTGTAAACGTTTACCAGAGGGTAGCTGGGTAAACCTTGGTTCGCTGACGTCATTGGCTTGTTCTTGGTGCTATGAAGGGAATGTTATGGTGCATTTAATATCCAGCGCTAGAGGTTTCGGCCATTGCGGCCATGGGCTGCAAGTCAAACGTCTCGGTGCTGTTGAAGCATGATTTATCAAACAATTGTGAACATCATAAACCCTGATGAATCAAACCATGATGAATCACCCTAAGCGCATCCCACGCATGCTATGATTTTCTCCCCAAATCACTTTCATTTGTCAGGGATGGGTGCCATCATCAGAATACTCCTCGCTTCAGGATTGGCAAAGAAGCGGCGCATGAGCTATCAATCTGCTGCGTCACCTTCTACGACAGCATTCTTGATGAAGAATCGTGAAAACTTGCGAGAAGTGCAGGCGGATGAAACTTGGACAAATATCCACCACGACTCTTTTGGTCTTTAGTCTCGTTTTTTTCCTTATTCCGTTTTGGGGGTTGCGACCTTAGGTCCGATGGCTGGACACTTCTGGCTAAGAGGTTCACTTAACGGTTCAACATATTATATATTTACATGATATATATATATATATATGATATATATATATATATATATGATATATATATATACATATATGATATATATATATATATATACATATGATATATATATGATATATATATGATATATATATGATATATATATGATATATATATATATATATGATATATATATGATATATATATATGATATATATATATATATATGATATATATATATATATGATATATATGATATATATATATGATGTGTATATATATATGTATATATATACACATCATTATATATGTATATACTTACACATATATATATGCATATATATAGAAGATGTATGTATGTATTAACATTCACATTTGGGTATATACCAATGTTAGCTGTACATAGTTAGCGCCTCACCTTCCAAATTTTGATGGGGCCACCCTGGCACATACTTGCCCTGGAGTCAACTGCCGAGGACATCATCAATATGTTGGCGGGGGGCGATGACGAGGAGGGGAAGCCCGAGAACAAACAGGATTTCCTCCACCCAGTGGGCAATGCCATCGCCAAGCTGACCGGTCAGACACACGGTTTCCAACATATCCGGATTGGATGGACAGTTTGATAGAGTTTGCAGAGTTGACAATGGTAAAGAAAAATGAAACCAACCCATTCTGAATGGATTTAATGGTAAAGAAAAATGAAACCAACCCAATGAGAAAATCAAATGGCGGGAAGCAGTGCTGCTGAGCCTGCTGAGTTTTTTACCCATTGGAACCTGAAAGGTCTTCGCTCCAAGAAAGGTCTAGAGAATAGGTCTTTGGATCTTGGGTGCCAGTTTTGAACCATGATTCAGCACGAGTCAGCAAAACAAAACTGCAACGACTCCTGCACATGCAATAACACACAATATTTATATATATATATTTATATATATATGTATATATATATATACATATAATGTAATGCAATGTCATGACATGTCATATCATGTAATGTAACGTATGCATTAATGTATGTATGATGGTATGTATGTAATGCATGTATGTAATGTATGTATGTAATGTATTAATGTATGTAAGTATGTAATGTAATGTAATGCAATGTAATGAAATGTAATGGAATGTAATGTAATGTATGTAATGGATGTATGTAGTGTAATGTAATGTAATGTAATGCAATGCAATGCAATGCAATGCAATGTAATGTAATGTAATGTAATGTAATGTATTGTAATGTAATGTATTGCAATGTAATGTAATGTAATGGAATGTAATGGTATGTAATGTAATGGTATGTAATGTAATGTAATGGTATGTAATGGTATGTAATGGTATGTAATGTAGTGTAATGGTATGTAATGTAATGGTATGTAATGTAATGTAATGGTATGTAATGTAATGGTATGGAATGTAATGGTATGTAATGTAATGTAATGTAATGTAATGGTATGTATGGTATGTATGCTACGTATGCTATGTATGCTACGTATGCTATGTATGCTTTGTATGCTATGCATGCTTTGTATGCTATGCATGCTATGTATGCTAAATATGCTATGTATGCTAAATATGCTTTGTATGCTATGTATGCTAAATATGCTTTGTATGCTATGTATGCTATGTATGCTATGTATGCTTTGTATGCTATGTATGCTATGTATGCTTTGTATGTTATGTATGTTATGCATGTTATGTATGTTATGTATGTTTTGTAATGTAATGTATCTAATGTATCTAATGTATCTAATGTATCTAATGTATCTAATGTATCTAAGGTATCTAATGTATCTAATGTATGTATGTAATGTATGTACTGCATGTAATGTATGTAATGTATGTAATGTATGTAATGTATGTAATGTATGTATTGTTTCCAATGTATCTATTGCATCTAATGTATCTAATGCATCTAATGTATGTAATGTATGCAATGTATGTAATGTATCTAATTTATCTAATGCACCTAATTTATACAATGTATCTAATGTATTTTATGTATCTTATGTATGTATGTGTATTTATGTACGTATGTATGTATGTATGCATGCATGCATGTATGTATGTATTGTAATGTATGTATGTATGTAATGTATGTATGTATGTAATGTAATGGAATGTAATGGAATGTAATGTAATGTAATGTAATGTTATGTATGTATGTATGTATGTGTGTAATGTATGTATGTATGTAAATGTAGTGTAGTGTAATGTAATGAAATGTAATGTAATGTAATGTAAGTATGTATGAATGTATGTATGTATGTATGTATGTGTGCATGTATGTATGTATGTGTGCATGTATGTATGTCTGTATGTATGTGTTTATGTATGTGTGTATGTATGTGTGTATGTGTGTATGTGTGTATGTGTGTATGTGTGTATGTTTGTATGGTATGGTATGGTATGGTATGGTATGGTATGGTATGGATGGATGTATGTATGTATGTATATATGTATGTATGTGTTTATGTATGTATTAATGTAATGTAATGTAATGTAATGTAGTGTAGTGTAGTGTAGTGTAATGTAATGTAATGTAATGTATGTATGTATGTATGTATGTATGTATGTATTATAGACTTATTTTTGTATTTATACACATGCACATACACACTAAATATATATATATATACATACCCTTTTTACATATGACTCATACTGTAGTGGTTTTTGTGTCCCTATAGTGAATACTCACCCTGCCCAAAAAAGATAACACGCGGCTCAGGAAGAGTGAAGGAGGACCTGATAGCGAGTTTCTAGAAAAAGTTGACTACAGAACTTTGTACCTTTGGATGACGGCGATGGTTGAGAATGACGGGGGAGGACCCAAAACGAAATGGCCTTGGTTTGATCATTTGGATGGTTTTGAGTTTTAAATCCTAAGTAGCCCAGAAAGCCCCTGGGGTTTCTTCATCGTTGACTGTTGCAAAAACTTCAAGGCCCATATGTGCATATATATACATATTCACAATCTGCACGTGACATGGATTGACAGGGTACTGCATGATAGAATAACACTTGTATTTGCAGCAGAGTCCAGTGCATGTGAATAACCAAGGCCATGATAGGCTACCTATATACATTGAATTATTCATCTCTCTTTTTCACACTTTTTGACTTTTTGAACCACCCCACTGTATATATATATATCAAACTTTCAACTCCAACTCATCTTAGCCGCTCTTGGCAAGAGACAAAAACCCAGGTCCAAATTCCAGCGGCTGCAGGGTTTCTTGCAATCAAACACATTTGAACCTTGGCATTTTTCAGGGGTTTGGAGAGATCTATATAAGTGTTCAAGGCAAGATGAGGCACCTTCAAGTTGGGTTAGGGAGCCCGGTACTGCTGTATAATCCTCCCATCCCCAGGGACCAGTAGCCATCATGGAAGAGTTAACAGCTTCCCGTTTGGAAATTTGCATCAGGCAACCAGCCTTTTCAGCAGCCAAAACTCCTCCTGGGTTTTCTGGGTTTTCTTCATTTTCGATGGTGTTTTGACCATGTACCAAAGAAAAGGTGGTATCCCATTCTCACATAATTCTCACACCAGAGGCATGTTGCCCCCTTCAAACCACGGCCGGGAAACCGGCCTCTGTCGACGACAGGAAATGACCATCACCGTGTTCCTGCTCTTCAACGTCCTTTGGATGGCTTTTGAGCTCCAGGTCCACGGTTCAATGAACGGTTGCTCGGTAAGGGCCTGTTGGTCAATTGGTCGATTTGAAGATTGGATGACTGGATCCACTGGTGGGCTGCATGTTGGATCCACTGAGTGTCACCACCTTGCCGTTTCCCACACAATATGTTGTGAGGGTCAGAGGCTCCGGATTCATCCACTGAATTTTTTGGACCGCAGCCAGCAATGGTACATCTAAAGATATCTAAAGTAAAGTCAACCGGGGATCAATCCACACTCACATTGACAGCAACGGAAGTCTCCAGTTTGCACAAGAAGAATATCCACATGTGGAGGAGTTTCATTATATCAAATTATATATATATATATTATATTTATAACGTGGTAAACCCGATATGAATCCATCCCGTGAACGAACCATTTGGGAGGCTATTCTAAATCATATAGGGGTACGCCCAATAACAAACCCCAACTGGGAATGGTTTATTGTTGGGTTTACCTGGTTTACCTCAAGAAATATCTATCAGCTTCCAGGAGGCTTCTGAACGTCACTGTGTATTCTCCGGTACTGGCGGCTGGAAGCACCAGCTTCTAGGTTACCCTCTGGTAATTTAACATAGCTATTGAAAATGGCCATTTATAGTGGATTTTCCCATTAAACATGGTGATTTTCCATAGCTATGTTAGTGTACCAGAGGGTAAACACACATCCAAAACACATCCCTATTTGAAAAACATCCACGCCGCAGAGCAGTGGACATCAGTGGACCAAGTAAAGCATGGACAAGTCATTTCTCAGTCGTTATGAAGGGTGATTCTTCCCCACGAGATCGTTGCCCTAACCAATGCTCCCTGTTGCAAAGGACACGCCATCGGTTTTTACGCGGAACCCATGATCGACGAAGATTCATGGCCCGCCTTTGCCGCATGGCCGACCGATCGTTTCCTGCGGGGTTCCTATGGGTTTCCATACTAATCCTGGATTTATTTCCCGATGGGAAATCCATGGAAATCCACTACGTGGAAAATTTGGGAAATCAAGAGTTTTTTTTTTTTTTTTTTGGGGGGGTCCTTAAGCAAAATACCCATTTAGTATTACCATTTCCTACAGGGAGTCTTTCTTTGAGTGCAACACCATCT
>Ga0126342_10018236_pt1 | contig 12051 bp, 11 predicted proteins | sample Cyp1metagenome_FD_92528 | JGI IMG/M metagenome (GOLD analysis project Ga0126342, IMG submission 92528) | Coral microbial communities from Lord Howe Island, Old Settlement Bay, Australia - Cyphastrea 1 metagenome | ecosystem: Host-associated > Invertebrates > Cnidaria > Coral ... | reverse complement strand
TCTTTCGACGGAAAAATTAATTATAGAACAGAGAAAATTAATTATAGAACGAAAATGGGAAATGTGCGAAAAATGGGGAAAACAGAATTATAGAACAACAGCGCTCAGACAAGAATTATAGAACGACGAAAAAAGTTAGGAGTAAATTCAGATACGTTTTTTTTCATAGCTTCCGAGGAAAACAGAATTATAGAACAACAGGGTGCGGTAAATAACCGTACCTTCGTACTCTTCAACTTCCGTTCTATAATTCTGTTTTCCCCCATTTTTCCCACATCCACCAAGTGATTTTCTTTGATTTCATGGTGATTTTATGGTTTCATGGTGATTTTATGGGATTTCATGGTGGTTTTATGGGAATTCATAGTGATTTTATGGGATTTCATTGTGATTTTATGGGGTTTCACGGTGATTTTCTGAAATTTCATGGTGGTTTTATGGGATTTCATGGTGATTTTATGGGATTTCATGGTGATTTTATGGGATTTCATGGTGATTTTATGGGATTTCATGGTGATTTTATGGGATTTCATAGTGATTTTATGGGATTTCATGGTGATTTTATGGGATTTCAGGGTAATTTTTGGGGATTTCACGGTGATTTTCTTAGATTTCATTGTGATTTTATAGGATTTCTGGGACCCCGGAAGAGGTTCTATAATTCTATAATTAATTTTTCCGTTCTATAATTATGTTTTCCTTTCGACGGAAAATTAATTGTAGAACAGAGAAAATTATATAATTATAGAACGAAAATGGGAAATGCGGGAAAAATGGGGGAATCAGAATTATAGAACAACAGCGCTCCGACAAGAATTATAGAACGACGAAAAAAGTTAGGAGTAAATTCAGATACGTTTTTTTTTTTCATACCTTCCGAGGAAAACAGAATTATAGAACGGGTCCGAATCCGTGCGGAATGGGGATCCGGAGGAGTACGAAGGTACGGTATTTTCCGAATCCGCGCGGAATCGGGATCCGGAGGAGTACGAAGGTACGGTATTTTACCGTACTTTTGTACTCCTGGCTCCGTTCTATAATTCTGGCACTGACTGTACTCCGATCTTCTCTACCTTGCTCTTCTCTTCGCTGCTCTACCTCTCTCTATATACTTCATTCTAGTATGCTCCTCTTAGATGCCCGTAACACGGAAGTTACTCCCCTATTTGAAGAAATTAGAATATGTAGTGCGCGCGCTGCTTGTCAAGCAGTTGCCACTTTTCTCGCGAGTCTCAAGAAAAACCGTGCTTCTCAAGTCTTTCGTAATTGTCTTGCGTGCCTTGCTGCTTTACGTCAAGCACTTGTCTCGTGACTCTGAATGCAATACCTCTTCTACTTGTGACGTCTGCACTTTCCTAAATTCTCCCCGTCTACGACTCGGATCACTTTATGACTTCAAAGTGTGCTTGCTGAGGCATTGGGAATGCTTTACATGAGGCTCACGGGCACATATCAAGTTGTGTATTTGCAACTGCTTAGAGATTGCAGGACTATTGGTGACCACATTGTTCAACATTCATTGTGCAGGTGCTAGGTCGGAATGCGGCTGTATCTACAGTTTGCACATGTTGGCACAATTTTCTGTTTTCTCCAGCCATGGCCAGCCCATGTCTTTCAACCTGGGGAGAAATGCCCCTCCCTGCCCCTTACAAGGGCCAGCACGCACCATAATACTCTCAAAATGCAGCCGGGCTTCGACTGCCACGATCAGATTCAAAACCCCGAAAACAAGCGTCAAGGACGAACCCATAAAGATAATGGCAGAGCCAGGATATGCTTGGATCAGAGGCACAGCAATCTCGCCCCAACCATCACCTGCATCGTTTGCTGCGCTGATCTGCGAGCTGACTGGGCAAAGCATGGCAAATCCATCCAAACAACAATCTGATCATCATCAGCGAGCTCGTTAACAATGAAGAGAAACAGTCCAGGTTCCCGCAGATCAAGAAACGAATTGAATAGATGGATGGATAGATAGCTTTAGATTAGAATATATTAGAATATTAGAAGAGATGAGATGAGATAAGATTGGGGTTGATTGGATTATGGTAACCGACAGAATTATCAGCACCTGCCGTTCCAGTTTTTCATGTTTTTTCTCTACTATAGCGGACGAGCACTTAGAATCTGCAAAAACCATTATAAATTTTAGAATCAGTTCTCACCTTGCTTTAAACAGTTCGGAATGCACTTGTAATATCGAAATAAATAGCTAATTTTACGCTAATATCAACATCGGACCATATATCCCACTAAAACCATGACTCCAAGCCTCTCTCTCTATCCCCATGCCTTTTTTTTGGGTTTCCCCATCAATCTATGGTACTCTACTGGACTGCCGCATGAATACATCAGTGTATGGGTTCGCAAATCCCAGTAGAAAACGAGCAAAACTCCCAATACATCAACACAACAAGAACACGGCTTACAATAACAAACTCAACAGTAAACTCGTTGGTTCGGCACCTTCTTTGATGGACTATCAGTGACAATGTGGTTGTGACCATATTCTAAGATATTCTAAGTGCATTCGCTGCCCAAAAATGCACAGTTTTACTCAAGCAAAAACAACAAATGCCAACGGGTTGGTACTGTAACATGCGTGTTTTGCAGAACCAAATGCAACAATTGCAAGTCTATGTGGTGATGTACTGAGATGGTTTTGCAGTAACGAACTCAACTGCAAAGGTTTCTATTCTTTGTCTTGCTTGATGTACGAAGCGACTATGTAGTTGTGGCCATGTTCTAAGTGCATTTACTGCCCATAAATGCACAATTATACAGGCAAAATACTGCAAAACCGGTTGGTACTGTACCATTGTTTTTTGTTTTTTTTGGTATTGTACGCGGCTTGTCTTGCAGTAACTAACTCAACTATAAACTGTTCGGTTCTGTATCTTGCTTGATTGACAAAGTGACTCTGGCAGTTTTGTGCATACTCTAAGTGCATTTACTGCCCAGAGATGCGCACTTTTACACAAGCAACAAAAACAACTGCCACTACCATGCGTGTTTTGCACTACCAAATGCAAGAACAGTAAACCATGTGGTGCTCTGCTGAAATTGTTGTGCAATCATGAGCTCAACAGTTTCATTTTTTGATACGGTACCGTGCTTGTTTTGCAGTAAAGAACTCAACTATAAACTGTCCAGTTCTGTATCTTGCTTGATGGAATAAGGGTCTTTGGCAGGTGTGACTATATTCTAAGTGCAATTCACTGCCCACAAACGCACAGTTTTACACAAGCAAAAACAATAACTGCCAACCAGCTGGTACTGCACCATGCGTGTTTTGCAGTACCGGGTGCAAAAACTGTCAATCATGTGGTGCTCGGATGAAATCGTTTTGCAATCATTGGTGATGTACTGAGATTGTTTTGCGACAGCTGCAATTTCTTGGCAATTTACCTTGCTTGTTTTGCAGGAATTAACGAACCCAACTGTATGTTTCTTTTCTTTGCCTTGCTTGATGTACAAAGTGACTATGTACGAACCCAAGGCACAAATTCAACAGTTGTGTTAAAAACCACTGTGGGTTTTGAGATGCCTCGAAAACGGTGGTGAAACACACGATTTTTGTGGATTTCACTTAGTATCATAAATGAACATCTGAAATCTTCTAGTAAGTGTAGGGAAATATTCTAAGTGTAGGGCTCGTTTTTATTTAAAACATTTTTTTTATTATTCTATATGTGAGTTAAACCATTTTGACTAAATTGTATTAAAATGAAACTATTTTTAGCGCAGTAACGTTCAACATGGAAGTCGGGAATAAAAACATCTAACTGCTGGTTCTCTAGTGTAATTGAGTTTTCCCCACAAGGGTTAATAACCAAGAATGATGTTTTTATCAATAACATTTGGCCATTTCCAGGGTTTTTCATGGTTTTCCATAATTCTGTCGGATGCTTTTGGTTGTTTCTAAAATTCATATTGCCCCTGTATTTTGGGTAAACCCGGCTAAAACTCCTCAGAATTATAGCTGCCGACAGAATTATAGCAAAACATATTTTAGAAAAGAAGTTAACGCATCTGATCTCTTTTTTTGTTTCTCCGTCAGCTGCTGTATACCGTATTTTTCCATCATTTTCCTTCCTTTTTTTTAAAAAAAATATGTCGGCAGCTGTAAATATAATTATATATGATTGCAGTAAAATTGATTCTAGAGTATATAGATGATACTCCCATATCAATCCATCTCAGCAAGCACAGTAATGGAGCAGTGAATAGTGTGTACGTCGCAATGGAATGGCGCGGTCCAAGGTTCCCCTAATGTTCCTACTGATGCGCCGCAGCGACATTTAATTTGGTGGTCTTGTTCCGCATTGAATTCAACGAGCTACGCTGAAGCCAGCGGGTGTTGCTTGGGCAATGCCACGCTGCTGCCTGCGCGCTCTCATTCTCCTTTTTCTCACTTCAGGTTTTGGAACCCTGCGCACTTCTCACTTGTCTTAGCTCAAGCCACACAGTCAGACAGAAACAGATCATGCTTTTACACTTCTTGAAGCGGAAACTCCTGACGTATCTTTTGCTACTGTATCAAATACATTCAAATACTTGTCTTTGCCGAAAAACAAAGTCAACTCAAAACAAAATGCTCAATATGCTTAATATGCTCGCCTGCAATGACGGTCTGGAACAACAGCAAGTTAGCTTCCATGACTGAGGTCATGGATCGTTGGCAGCGCATTCCACATTCGTCAAAAGTGCCAGACACAGCCTGCAATTCCTGCAGCAAAGGATTTACAGTTTCCACCATTAACATGCTCCAGACGGTCATCGCCATGAAGCACAACAGGAAGGACCACAAGAGGGTCTTGGCACAAGTTGCCATCATAGTGGCTAGTTTGTGGAGCTCTCGAAAAGTTCGAAGCTTCCTCAAAAAGCGGGTCAATCGTAGAATCCTTCCAAGCCGCAGTGCACGCACCACGTTCATTCCGCTCAACGGGTCGTCTGGAACAGCTGCACTGACAACTAGTTCGGCAATCCCGCTCAGAATCACTAGAATGTCAAGAAGGACCGCCCAATCAGTCAGAATGCCAAAGCCTTCCACAGCAAGGTGGAGAAAAAACTCCAAAGTGTAGACTCCGAGGCAAACGTTCGAGATGACCAAAAATACAGTCGGCGTCTGTTCCCCTTTCGCTCTCGCATCTATATCCCTGCAGGTGCAAATTGCATCAACGACAACCTGACAAGCTTGGAAGGGAACGATGCAGGCAAGCCAGACAAGCTTCTAACATTTTCCGCGGGAGTCTAAGAAAAAAAAGAAAAACTGGCACACACTTCTTCATAATGAAGCAACCATCATAACAATGAAGTTGATAAAGAGGACGCTCCGCAAGCATTTTGAGGCCATTCGTTGCAGTCTTCTGAAGATTGACAGTTCTGAGGAGCTCTCCTCTGAATTGCCTCCGACAAAATCCTGCAGTGAGGGGCAGCCGAAGTAAGGCAAAAACTGCCCCAACAATTGGCTGGACCTTCACACACCATGACCATACAGAAATATGAGGAAACAAAAACATGAAAATTCATGGAAATTGAACAAAGAGGCGGAATTGACTGCAATCTTCTTCTTGCGGTTGGACGATTCTGCAAGGCTTGCTAGCTGATAGAAGCCCAGTGATACTTCACTTGTGCGCAAGCCGGGCGCCATCGCGTGAAACCCTAACGCAGTGACACAGTCCTTTCTCTATCCTCACAACATCCGTGAACGGCTGTGAGCATGTTCAATTCTCACACCTGTCATGGTCAATTGATGTCAATCGTCGTATGTCGCTTCTCTGTGTCTGTTCTTCATTCTGTGCATTTCTGCGCCCTAATCAGCCAAAAAAAGATGTACCAACGCTGGCCTTTCTTTTTGCTGCACGGACCTGCATACACTTGGAAACAACATGCCTTTGTCCCAAAGTGTTTGTGTACAGTTTGCCGTGTCCATCTATATATAGAGATTCTTTGTGGCCGACAAGCGCTTGGATTCGCATGTTTGCATGCGGCGCAGTCGAATCTCTCTTCAACTGGTTTTCTCGCTGTTGACACGTTTCGTTTTCAAAGTCATGAGCCTGTTATAATCCGTTTCCACTGCGATACTTTGATCTCATGCCGTGGAAGATGCAGGGAATCGTGCAATTCGATGTAATCCTGGCTCGTCGGCCATTTTGATTGCAGGTACTTCACTAATTTAAGCACCCCAAGGCCCCAAGGGTTTTAATTTATATAAATGTTTACAGATTCAACAAAACGGACAAGCCAGAATTAGGCCCTTTTGAAAGCAGGGCATCTCTGACAAGCAATGTTGTCTGATGTGCATGAATTTGAATTGGTGAGTTAAGGAAGACACGATTGCCGCGTTCAGCAGCTATGCAGCGTTGCAGCAGGGTGTTTAGTGACGTTTTGTGAGAACATCTGGGAAGACTCCGCGCCTCTCTTTGCAGAGCCATTACAGTACAATCTTATGGATGAGCACCACAAGCAATTTCCCCACCTTCCCATCACACAGAGAAACACCCAAACACATGTGCATACTGCTTTCTTGGCATATCTTGGCATACATATTGCGCATATGGAATTATATGGATGCATATGGACTTCCATGTTGTCATCCACCATTGCATTTGAAGGGGCACCATCTATACTTAATTTATCTTAATTTATCTTAATTAATTTGATTTCATTTGATTCCTGCCTGCTAAGTGCTGCACCTCACCATACTGTACAGTGCACCTCTAGCGAGTCAGAGCGATCAAAATTCTGAAGCCCAGAATTCATCTGCACTAGGCTTCGGAAATGGAGTCTATGTACACGACTACGATGAAGATATGCGTGGAATCAGCACCTGCTGTTCTGGTCCACTTCTAAGTGGCGATGGGAAATAGGGGAGATTGGTTAGAGAGAGTTGCCGCACAACACATCTCAGTCTGGATCCTGACTCATGAATTGTTTTTGTTTTCCTTGCAAACATTTGCAAATCCTATTTTCGGGCTAGTCTGTAGAGTTTTGAGAGGCTCGCTGCGCGGATCGGTGAAGCTCCAAGCATCACACAATGTGAAAAGCAGACTCGGTGTCAGCATCTGCCAGCGTCTCCACTGCTCCGTCAGCATCAAAAAGAACCTCCACAAGCTCAACGTTGTGGAGAGTCTGGCGCTCGAACTTCTTCACTTCCAAGCAGCTGCCGTGATACAAGATTGAGTCCTTAGCGACGTGGGTGCTAGCAGTTTCCTAATGTCTATGCTTTTCACCACAACCTGTATGGAAGTTGGGAAAATGGGACAGATTAATTCACGGCTCTTTGGAGTCACACAAGCACTCACGCAGAGAAATAAAAGCTGGTTGGTGCAAGCATGCGGCATTCAGGAGTGACAGGGAGACATAAGAATTGTTGGCAAATAATCGCAGCTGTTTCAGCATGTTTCAGCCAAGCATCCCCTTCGCGCAATTCCATAGCGGGTACGACCTGGACTCACGGACAAGACTCAAACACAACCTGGACATGTGGACCAGACTTGAACGTGCAGGCCTCCCATATTCACACCAAACACCCAAAGAGGACTTCGACTTTCTGTCTCTCCAGGCCGGGACTTCCGCTTATACTATGGTATTAGACACTACGTTCTACATTGCAAGTACTTGGATTTACTCAGCAATCCTCTCTCATTGAAAATTACAATAACACACTAGCAAATGGCCCATTTGCAATCATACTGTTGCCCACTGTGCCCACCTCTTTCTCCCTCGAAGCACGGGCAACACGTTGACGTGCAGTGATGCACAGATTTGGTGCATCCCCCTCCAAGGTCAACTGAATCACATCGCACTGCTGGACATGTTTGAAGGTCACTGCTTCCACCTGGCGTAAGTTTGACCAATTTTGACCATCATGGCTGCAAAGTACTGCAAGTTTAACTTTGCCATACTGCAGCATCGCCATATCGCAAGATATGGCAAGAACATCTGAACATTGCACCTCAAGCCATCCCCCTGTAGCGGCACGCACGGAACAGTTGGGCCGAAGATCTTCAGCAGCAACAGGAGGGCCTTCTTGCAGACTCATGGCTGTTCGCTTTAAGAAGAGCTGTGGCAGCGGTACCTCTGGCCACAAATGGAAATCCCTTGCGTCTTGTGGGCGACGTGGAGTTTCTTTTAGATTTTTAGTGAGAGAGGCTGAGGACTATCAGAGGACAGTGGGAACTGTTGCAGAACTCCAGAGGGAATGTGTTATGGGATCAAACCGATTCTGCGTGTTGATGAGCAAGAGTCTCTACTTGTGATGCTGGCTCGTTGCAACATAAAGCAGGCCTACTTGGCCACAAATCAAAGACGAGGAGACAGGCTTGCATGCTCGGCACAAGTCAGCATCAAGAGATCCATTGCTCAACACAAAGACTTAAAGAGAGCCGCACCTCCTCAAGGATCCAACTGCCCATATCCGCCATATCCGCCATATCCGCCATATCCTACCTATCTATCAATCTATCAATCTATCAATCTATCAATCTACCAATCTATCAATCTATCTATCTATCTACCTATCTACAGTATCTATCTATATCCACTATCATCTATTATCCATTTACTCTATCCATTTACTTTCAATTCACCCCCTTGCCGTGAAATCCATCTCAAGTAAGCACAACTTAGCCAAGCAGCTGCTTGCGCCGAGATCACGGAAAAGGAATGTTCTGAACTGGGGGTGTCTGTGGCCAGCAACGGCTCTTGAAGCGACGGCCTGAACTGAGGCGACCTCAGGGGCGCAAAAGGGCAAACCCTACCACTGATGCTCAAGCGCACTTGCTAAGCTGCATAGCATAGACTGCGGTGGCCCTAAAGATAGGTTCCATATGATTCCATGACTAGCTTAGCTTGGCCATGGGATATTCATGCCTTTGTTATGCCCGATTGCAGCAGGTTGCAACATAAATCATTCACTATATTCCATTCTTTGTCAATCCTTTCCAGCCCAGTTCATGCGACATAGTAATCTCTCTGAAGTATGTGAATACAGTTAATACATGCTAGTAAGCTGCTAATACCTCATTTGTCCAAGGGCCTCAGCAGCATTGGATGTGCTGCCATAAAGGCAATGCCCATGCAAATGCACAACAGAACTTCCTCCAAAGATTTGGCTTCCGGAGCATATCGGAGCATTCGGGACAGCACACATCCCCAGGGTTTGCGACACATACAAAAAACAAACTGACTGATACACGTACAGTATATCGTCTGCTTTTCATGTATGTCTCGGTGATGTAACTTAGTCACAGTCAGTGATAAAGGATGGATAGGTGGATGAATGGATACTGAAGATGGATGGACGGACCGACGAATTTTGGATCTATTGACATGCATTAGAAACAAAATAGTATAATATATAATTATATATATACCAGTAGTACCGCACAAGGTGGTGGCGGAAGTTTCAAAAATAGGAAACCTATAGGAAAGGTTGGTTGTTGCGACTCACGGATGGCAGAGCGAATCCACTGATGGACTGAAACGTGATTGATTTCTCTCATTTTTTCTCTCTCTTTTGCTCTCTTTCTCTCTCTTTCTCTCTCTTTCTCTGATTAACTACCTACCTACCTACCTACCGATCTATCTATCTATCTATCTACCTATCTATCTATCTATCTACCTATCTATCTATCTATCTCTCTATCTCTCTCTCTCTCACTCTCTCATCTGTCTATCTAGCTTTCTATCCATCTATGCATCTGTGTGTCTATCTACCTATCTACCTATCTATCTAACAATCTATCCATCTATCAATCTATCAGCCTATCAATCTATCAAATCTATAAAATCTATCAAATCTATCAAATCTATCAAATCTACCAAATCTATCAAATCTATCAAATCTATCTCATCCATCTAATCTATCTTTCTTTCTTTCTTTCTTTCTATCTTTCTATCATTCTATCATTCTATCTATCTACCTATCTATCCATCTATCTATCTAGCTATCTACCTATCTACCTATCTATCTACCTATCTACCTATCTATCTATCTGTCTATCTATCTATCTATCTAACCTATCTAACCTATCTAACCTATCTAACCTATCTAATCTATCTAAAAAATCTAATCTATCTAATCTATCTAATCTATCTAATCTATCTAATCTACCTAATCTACCTAATCTAGCTAATCTATCTAATCTATCTAACCTATCTAATCTATCTAATCTACCTAATCTATCTAATCTATCTAACCTATCTAACCTATCTAACCTATCTAATCTATCTAATCTACCTAATCTATCTAATCTATCTAACCTATCTAACCTATCTAATCTATCTAAAAAATCTAATCTATCTAATCTATCTAATCTATCTAATCTATCTAATCTACCTATCTATCTATCTATCTATGTACCTACCTACCTACCTATCTATCTATCTAATCTAATCTAATCTAATCTATCTATCTATCTATCCATCTATCTAATCTATCTATCTATCTATCTAATCTAACCTAACCTAATCTAATCTACCTAATCTATCTATCTATCTAATCTATCTATCTAATCTATCATATCTATCTATCTTATCTATCTATCAATCTATCAATCTATCAATCTATCAACCTATCAATCTATCAATCTATCATCCCCCCGCCTTCCGCATGAATCTCCCCCCCTCCCCTTCATACATTTCCATCGAATGTATGAACGGGGGGGGACGGAAAGAGGCTTGAAAGAGGTGTCAAGAAGATTTATTGAATGAGACATGGGGGGGACCTGCTCTGCACCAGCACAAAACACTGTTTGGGAAACCCCAAAAAAATGTATTTCTCTGGGGGGTGAGCTGCTACTAGGAACTATTAATTCATTGCAGGTTAAAAATCTTAAAATGTATGAAACATAAGGGGAACCAGATCATTTACTGCAGTACTCTGGATGAGATGAGACAAAATCAAATGTATAGAATATAGGGGGGACTGAGTGGTTTCTGTAAAGTACTGGAAATGTATGAGAGTAAGGGGAGACTATGTTGTTTCAACCTCAGTGCAGCCCAACATAGGCCGTTCCAAGCCCAATTTCTTCGCGCTAAAAATAACGCAATTTTCAGTGCGAAGAAAAGGGCTAAAAAACTGGCCCCGTATAGGCCCAACATGGCGCACATATTGGAACCACCTGGACCCTTTACGACCCTAGGATGTGCCCTGCCCACAGTACCTGAAATGTATGGCTGCACTGATGTGTAGGCACCCCCCCCTTCATGCAAAAAAAATCACATGCTCTGGGGTGTGTTGGCATGCGTTGCCATTCTCCCTACTACTGGATACTATTGGAACACATTGGAACCACCTGCAACCTATACGACCCTAGGATTCTCCTGGATGTGCCCTCCCCGCATACCTGAAATGTATGGCTGCACTGATGTGTAGGTACCATCCCCTTTCACACAATATATTCACATGCTCTGGGGTGTGTTGGCATGTGTTGCCATTCTCCCCACAATTGGAAACTACTGGAACCACCTGGAACCTATACTATATACGACCCTAGGATTCTCCTGGATGTGCCCTCCCCGCATACCTGAAATGTATGGCTGCACTGATGTATAGGTACCCCCCCTGTCATACAATATATTCACATGCTCTGGGGTGTGTTTGCATGCGTTGCCATTCTCCCCACTACTGGATACTATTGGAACATATTGGAACCACCTGGAACCTATACGACCCTAAAAGAACCGTCCTGGATTCTCCTGGATGTGCCCTGCCCCCAGTACCTGAAATGCATAGCTGCACTGATGTGCAGCTACCCTCTCCCTTTCATATAATACATTCACATGCTCTGGGGACCTCTGGGGTGTACCTGAAATGCTTTGCCATTCTCCCTACTACTGGATACGATTGGAACATATTGGAACCACCTAAAAACCTATGAGAACCGTCGTGGATTCTCCTGGATGTGCCCTGCCCCCAGTACCAGTCGGAGGATAATGAGGACTGTGGGCTGGTGAAGAAAAGTGAATCTCTGCAGTTCCTTTCGGCAAGGTCAGTACCCTGTGAGTAAGACTGTTGAAAGCATCTGACACCATAAGACTTTG
>Ga0126342_10018235_pt1:7500-12051 | contig 12051 bp, 10 predicted proteins | sample Cyp1metagenome_FD_92528 | JGI IMG/M metagenome (GOLD analysis project Ga0126342, IMG submission 92528) | Coral microbial communities from Lord Howe Island, Old Settlement Bay, Australia - Cyphastrea 1 metagenome | ecosystem: Host-associated > Invertebrates > Cnidaria > Coral ... | reverse complement strand
GTTGTTGCTTCCAACCAGCGACGCAATTGGCTCACCTAGAGCGGAATGCTGAGTGTTGGGAAGCAGTTTCTGTTTCTAGCTTTGGAGAAGAAACCAGTCGCGCACAAGCGACGAAAAGAACTTCGTGGAAGTTGCAGCGGAGTTGTGTCCAGTGTAGTGTGTGAGCTTTGATGTCAGTCCGGCCCAGTGTTGCGCACATCTCTTGTATATGTTTTTCTATAGTTGCCATGTTCGTAAACTTTGGCTCGTTTGTAAATCTATGGATGGAGCATTTGGGGAGTATCTCAACTCAAACCATGGAGAGACAGAGAGTGTGGAGAAGGACCCTATAGGCATGGGCCTTGCGTTTCATCTCACCAAGCCACGGCAAACACAGAACTCTACAGTCTTAAAACATTCCATAGTTCAAGATGTTCAAGGACAAACCATGTTGAAATTGAAGATCTTTCACCGAAAGTTGCAGAACAAGACGCAAAATAGCATTCTCTATATGGAACGTCATGACAACATTATCAACATATTGTAGAACAATTACAACTGCAAGTATATCTATGATAACAAGACTATAGTCAATACATGTCAATACAATTCAATATCGTCAAGAATAGTCAATTTATGTTAATTTCATTCGTCGCACATTGCAGCTGGCTTCGACATATTTCGAGCAGATTTTCTCGTTAAAGGCGGAGATGCCATGCCGACCTCCTCGGCGATTCTGGCGCAAAGGCTGAAGGCCTCGGTGGACAGCGCCAGAGATGGGAAGCTGCCTGTCTTGGTCCCAGTGGCGTGGCGACAATTTCGGCGTCGCAGTCGTAACGGACTTCGTCTCTCTGAGGTTCTGGGGCCCAGGGAGGCAGCGAAGCACGAAACAAAGCAAATTGTTTTGATTTGAAACAATTTGGAATATTTCTTGGACCGTTAGAAAGCTAGGCTACCAAGTTGATGTTTTTGCACTGATAGGATGGCGAGATCTTTGCTGCAGCTGCTGGGTTGCCACCCCCATCTCTGCGGATATCGGATGACATCAAGGGTAGTGTTGCACTTAGAGACAAATTTGAAGATCAGAATTCTCGTCTCTGGAAAGTGCAAACAAATCGACTTTTGTGAGGACTTTTTCCGTTTTACTCACGAGTTCCACACACAATTTCAGGACGCAGCAATCGTTCTTTCTGGATGGAATGACAGACAGGCTAGTACCTGTCTAGGCTAGAAAAAAGCAGTGTGACAGTCGAAATAGCATGCTTCGAGTTAATTTCCGGATGACTTGGCAATCTGAATTACACGAGGTCATGTCCGATTGAGCAAGCCGCTGGAAGGAACGGTGTTTTTGTGATTTCTTTGCTTTTCACTGCTTTCTGTAGCTTCGCAAGCTGTGGAAGACATTGTCGTGCAGGACTCTCTCAGATCATTGATGGCCGATCTGATTTCTTTGCAGAACTCGCGCAGAATATCAGCTATGAGGTCAAGTTTGAAAGCAGAGGGTCAACACACACGACAAATGAAAGGCAAGATACGATGAAGAGCCTATGAAGGGGATTAAATGTGCTTGCATAATTTTGCATACACGTTGCTCAAGAGGTTTCTAGTTCTGGCCTGCTGAAGAGATCAAAGTTTTTTGCTCAGGAACGAGGGCATAGGATCCGCATAGGATCCGCATAGGATCGGCATGACAGGATCCTAAAAAGACTCTGGGGGCCCCGTAGGTGCAACGTCTCTTGCGATTCACCTTGCTGGGATACACAAATCCTCTACATGTGCGAGCCTCAATTTCATTTCGACCAGCCCTTCAAGATCATTGTTTGAAGTAATTTGTTTGGGTTACTGTATCAAGAAAAGGTTTTTCCTCAAAAAGGTTTTTCCTCAGTTTTCTGACCTTTTACTTCTTTGGGATGAATCACTGAATGAATGCAAACTCCAGACCCACCCAAACCTTGGAAAAAGATGCAGAGATAAATGAGATAAGCAGAGCTTGCTGAAAGTAGAACTTAGGCCGACATTGAGCAAAAAGCCGAACGCCAAGTCAGTGAAGGTTTGCGCACTGTCTTGGAACATTTGGCCGCTTATGTGGACAAGGTGCACTGCCAGTGCACTGGGACGGAGACAAAAGTCGGCCAGAAAGCACTTTGTTCCTGCAACGGCAAAAGCAAAGCAAGAAAACATCGGAAAACCATTCAGTAAAGCTAGAGCAACGGCATCTCCTCGCACTTTGGCCAAGCTGATGGTACCTTTTTGTCAAAGCCAAAACGGCGGAAATGACTTTCCGTCGGAACTGCTGAGCTTGGCAAAGCTGTTGAGTCCGAAATGGCAATGTAGATACTTTGTATCACTTTAAAACATTTGTGATGCATTTGTGTATTACAAACTTTGTGTATATTAATATATATATTGTGATTAATTATATATTATATAATATATATATATATTAGATATTATATACTTGTCTAAATGAACACGTGTGCAGTGTGAAAGGTCTTTGTTGCTTCGGCATCGGCATACCGACAGAAGCCCAAAGCCCGGGAGAAGACTGATGAACAGCTGGCCAGATCCCAAGACACAAAGAATTCTCCAAGGAGGCAAGTGATGCAAACGCAAAGCAAAAGCGACATGCACAATGAAAACATATGAAAACAAGTGCAAGAGCTGGCAACACAAACATGTGACATATTCTTCATATATTTGTACATACTTCATGCAGTCTCAAGTTCTTTCATGTTTTCCTCCGTACTGTGCTCAGCTTGTAGTTACTAGGGTCGTTTGAGGTATACAGCAGAGGAAGACCATCTTTATTGTTGCTTATTGTGTTCTCAGATGTTGATATGATTTATGTCTTTTGAATTGTTAGTTCAAGTTCATGTGAGTTCACTCATAAGCGCAGAAGACCTGGATGAGGCCAATGAGAACCAGCTGGACACAGTGATCCAGGCGAAAGCAACAGGGGACAACGGTGGAACGCTGTAATTAATGCAATGCTGTGACGGCGCAGCATTTTCGGTCTGCTATGGCAAATGCTGTGCCAGGAAAGCCAGGATCTCCAGACGTTCGCGACTGAGCGAGCATGCACAACATATTCGCGCTATACATGCTATACATGGTCTAAATTATGTAACACATGCAAATATGCTTACAACATCATGTACCATAGTAGAGAACATCTCAAAGCTGCGACATCGCGACTTGATGGAGCAAAACTCAGATCCGAATAAACGAAGATAAGAGAAGTGGGACTTTGACAAGTTTCTTCGTGAGTCTTGTAGCCAGAATTGACCACTCGATCTGTGGCAAGGCAATTGGCAAAGTCTGATGAGCAGGCCTCTAGCAGTTGATTTTTGTCCCACAATCAAAATATCCTTTGATGCCTTTAGCAGCAGTAGCTTTGCATAGCTTTGGAAGAAGTCATCCATTGTACTACTCGTACTCCACTTCACTGTTGGACTGTTGGAAGGCGTTGAGATCAAAGAACATCATGAACCAGTTGCGGAACTGGTGAGCCACAACGACTAGTCGGAAGGGTCGGAAGCTGCCATTTGTATTGTGGCCAGAGCTCTTGCAGAGTGTCATGTGTTGTATTGTGCCTCATGTTTCTTTCGAACATGTTTGTCTCGCTGCGGTGGAACCCCAATCCCCAGGTATTATCAGGACTTAGAAGCCCAGCGCAATCGCTTCCGGCCAGCTTCTCAGAACTGACCAGGGGAGTGGAGACATGTCCGGCAAATACGGACAACCAACTATACAAGGGGACGAAGATGGTGCAATGAAAAAGTCCAAGCCTGTCGAGGCAGCTTCTTGCACGGCATTTGCCTGACTTGGAGGAATGGGCGCAACATGAGTTCTCTATAGCTGAATATCTAAAATGATAAGCGAAGAGAAGTATGCTTGAAATGTCTTTAACATGATCAGAAAGAGATGCTCATCAATACCATAAGAGCCCAGACGATCTCTTGGAAAGTTTCCAGAGACATTTAGGGGTGCCTGAGGGCAGAGTGTGCCTCTGAGAGGAAGACACAGGGAGAAGGATTGAGTCAGTGGTGGGTTGAGCAACAGAGGCATTAAAATTGCTAGATTCAGTGAATGAAGAGTTCAGGCCATGGAAATATCAAACAGTTCATTCTGTTTTTGCAAAAGGATGACATGATATATGATCTCATGAACGCCCAACCCTTAGAGTCAAGCACGAAGCTACAGAAATGTAATTTGTATTCCATCATGCACAGCCCGCCTCCAATGCGACGTTGCTTTGATCTTCGCTTTCATCGGTGTGTTGGTTGTTTCGATCACGTTGTGTTTTTTGTCGCTGGTGAGTTCTCACGGGCGATGAAGGTTCGGTTTTTCAGCCCAGATGCATATTTGGACGAGGCGTTGGGCCAGAGACGACAGGGAACGTGAAATTAAATGTAAAACAAGAATATAGTAAACATAGTCGAAGGAAGTTTAGAAGTCAAACTTCCGACAATATGGACAGATGAAAAGCAGAGCAGGGAAGAGGCAGAGAGAAGAGGAAGATTAGAAGAAAGAAGAGTAGAAGAGAAAGAGTAAGAGGAAAGAAGATGCAGA
>Ga0126342_10018235_pt1:0-5000 | contig 12051 bp, 10 predicted proteins | sample Cyp1metagenome_FD_92528 | JGI IMG/M metagenome (GOLD analysis project Ga0126342, IMG submission 92528) | Coral microbial communities from Lord Howe Island, Old Settlement Bay, Australia - Cyphastrea 1 metagenome | ecosystem: Host-associated > Invertebrates > Cnidaria > Coral ... | reverse complement strand
CACTGCAACCATTGTAACCACCCCAAAATAGACAAGTCCAACCACCTTCAGTCCATCAGTGGGTTCGCTCTGCCATCCGTGATTTGCAACAACCAAGCTCTGCTATAGGTTTCCTGTTCTGAAACTTCCGCCACCGCCTTGTGCGGCACAACTGGTATGAAATCATATAATGATTGTCATTATACAAACACTTGGGATTGTAGAAACTCACATTGCATTGGACGCAGCTACAATCAAAGCTGTACAAGGGTAGGGGCAACTCATAAGAGATAGGACGCGATGAGTCACTGATCCAACTTAGCATGCAGTTTGAGTTCAATCGGATGGATCCTTGAATGATTTAAATGCACTTCTTCGTGTGCAAAACCATTGAACACGTCAGATGCAGTATGCCACCTTGGCTGTACTTTGTTCTAGCAACTGCTTGTGGCATTGTGTGTGTGGGTTTACTTGATGTGAAGAATAGATGTTTGCGTGTTGCATTGGTGAAAACTAGCTATAGCATGCTATAGCAAAGTTAGTAAAGCATTGAGTCGCACAGCTACAGTATTGTTCAGTTCCGCTCCTCTACAAGACATCATGGATGTTCTCAGTTTGCATCGTGAATTTCTTTAGTTTTCTCACATTTTCTCACCTTTCAGCCAGGGCACACAAGATGCTGTGAAACGAAAGGTGCTTCGGCTCAGAACTGAAGGATCTGAAGGCCAAATTTGGCCAACTTCAGATGATCACGCAACTCACCAACACCAGAGATTCGTCTAGTCGAACATCCAGAGCCATGGAATTTCTCAGGAAATCGAGTAAATATGAGGGAATTTGTTGACATGTTGAAAACTCAGAAAATGTTTCCAACTGTTGCCACATGGGTGCAATAAGGTGGCTGCACTCCAAGCAGATTTCAACATTGAAAGGGAAACCTTTCAAGCGCAGATCGGAACTCAGATCGGAATTTGCTCGAAGACCGAAAATCACTGCAATGTGGTTACACTGTTTCCACCGTTAACTCTGTTTACACGCATGGTTTTGAAGACTTGGGATTGCTGTCAAACTTTGAATTTTCTTGCTCTGAAGGAAGAATTGTGAAAAACTGAAGCACAAGGTTTTGATTTTGCACAAGGGGAAAACGTGAAAAGCGGATGTTACGGAATCTTTGGAATATCGGCTAAGGTTAAGACGTATTAATTTGTCTCCAATATTCTCCAATCATGTCTTGCCTGCCGAGGCTTCGCTTGAGCGAGAAAGAAGTTGAGGCATTGAGGAGAAAGGCACGAAACGGCACCAATGGAACCAGTTGAAACACGTTGACAAGGGCCAAACAGAATCAAACAGAGTCAAATGGTGAGACAGATTTCTGATTTCTAGAAAGATCAGACATGGTGAGACTGACAACTATATTCACAGACATTTTCAGTAGCCGTTCGTGCGTTTCCAAGAGCCCTTGTAAGAGAGGTGAAGCGATCGAAAGGGATCAAACACGTCTGACTTGAAAACTGCAAAACAGTCACAGCATGGCATAGCAGCTATAGCATTCCAACATATTACGTATTACCCGCAATGCATCAAGTTTTGCATCACGTTTTGCCAGGTGAACTTTCTCCAGGTCAAGATGGGCTATGAAATCGACGAATCGGAGAATTCGGGAGAGACTGTGAAGCCTCTGATCACCCACGAGGCGCCCAACTCTTTTGGCAATGGCAATGCAATGCCGTAAGCATCTTTACGCGTAAAAAGATCAGATGCAACGTGTGCGTTTGCATATTGTGGATTCATGAATTACTAAATCTTAATTTGTTGTCCCAGACAGAGTTTTGCCAAAATATGCACATTCTATAATAATAGGTGAAGCACGGTGAAGCCGTTTTGAAAGAGTGAGTGGTTCTCGAACTTCTGACAATTCCGTATCCATCAAATGGTCTCAGCTGTGGACAGGATAGTGAACCTGGCAAGAGGAGGTCCTCTCAGCCTGGTCCTCAAGGGTTCCCAAAGCTATCCGAAGCTGGGCTTAGCTTTCTAGTAGAAAGTGTGTACAGGTAGCATCCGCACCATCTCCAGCAAGTATATTTCCATTGAATATATAGAAGATACATGATGAATTATGACGAATTTTGAAGATATTGCCATCATTTGCCATCCAAGATATCCTGTACAGCAGTCTATATCGCTTCCAGCGTGGGAGGCTGGTTCCGGTGGAGAACGAGCTGGTGGCGCTGGAGGACGCCTTGCAGAAACAGGCGAGATCTCCCCTTTTCGAAGTGTTTCAACGTGTTTCAACTGAGAGATCCATGGGTTGAGGTTGTGAACAACACGACATTATTGACCAATATTGAACAAACATGGATTATATGTGGATTACATGATATTGATTACATGGGTGATATGGAACGTTACATATCGTTTACAAGACATAAACTATAGATAATTATACATCATAGACTAATAGATGTTTTTTTTCCATGTTTCTGTCCAGGCCGAATGGATCGCAGAAACATCCCATGGCACCGAGAAGTTCCTGGAAGACAGCGATGGATAGCAATGAGCAGCATCGATATATTGTATTAAGTGATGTTAAATCGATGCTATGGCAGTTCTATGCTGCTGGGTGGAACAACATTGTTTACATGTGTTTCCATCATTGTTTTTCCATGTTTTTCCAGAAATTGTGAATTTCATTCAGGGTGACGTGTGACAATCCAGTTGCAACTTGTTTCTTCTCGCGCAAAGACGTCATCACTTGTTCCAAGGCGCGAGCTGCAGGCTGGGATTCGTGCGCATTTTATTTGTTTCGGCGCTTTGGTGGAATTTGTTTTGCCGCATTCAATGCATTCATGTTGATGTTGCAAATTTGCTCACTAAAGTCTTGAGGCACTGATCCGGGCAGCGTTAGCCAAAGTTGCCGCTGCCAAGAATGCTCTTCATGGCAATTCTGTGCTAATCCCAGATGCTACGTCCTCTGAAAACATTGATGGATCATGTTTGTTTTCTCAATCCGCGTGAGACAGGTGATTCCAGTTGTTGATACAAGACAATACAGTATTGTACACTTCATGTTTTGGAGACATTCTTTTGATTCGCTGGCATCACCATTGGAAAGATTAGAGGAGAGAGTTGAAATCGCGGTACACATTGCAATGTCTATGCAGTATCGAATCCATGCAGAATCTTCTGAAGCTTTTCGCTGCTAAGTTTGGTCGTGTCTTGTCTCTGCTCTCTCTGCTCTCTCTGTCAGGGCGCCAAGAGCGATCATCAGACTTTGCAGCAGAAAGTTGATGCAGCTGAGAACACAGCGAGACTCGAAGCATCGAGACGAGAAATCCTCGAAGCCGAGAAAACGCGTTTGACGCAGGCTGCGAATGGCTACGAGAGTGCGTGAGAGCGACTGGCCAAGGGCCCTGTGGTACGAGTACATGTAGGTAGACTAAGATCGGCTAAGATAAGCAAAGTCATGTGGTGTGTAAGTCTACCGTGGCCAGGAATTTGAGGATTTGAAGGCTGCCAGAAGCTCAGACAAGATCAAAACATTATCGAAGCCAATGCAGCGCGCAAGTGAAGATCAGCAAATGATGCCGCACTGCACATGTGTGTTGCTGTGTGTTGCACATGTGTGGGGTGTGTGCGGTGTGTCGCAGTGTCACAGATGTGTCGAAGGGTTCAGAACACCACGGCAGGTCACTGCGAAAGACCCAACTCTTGCAAGGTCAGAGACCGAAGAGAATCTTCTTGAAAGCACGTTTGGATTTGAACGTATTCGAAGGAAGTTTAGAAATCAAACTTCCGACAATATGGACAGAAGAAAAGCAGAGATGGGAAGACTCAGAGAAGAGAAGAGAAGAGAAGAAGAAAGAAGATCAAAAAAGAGAAAGTCTCAGAAGAAAGAAGATCCAGGTGCGCGAAAAGGTAGGAAAGTCGCGAAACACAGTGTTTTTTTTTCCCAATGGTTTGTGGCTCCGGGAGGGTCGAAAAGTAGGCTCGCTAAAGCGGCGGCTGCCGAGCCAGCTGGCCAGATGAGAGATGAAAAATTGCACGCCGTTGTGGCGCGAAGCACATTTCGAACTCAAATGCGCAAAACACCTCAGGATCGGACCCATTTTGGTAGTTGAGATGTCGAGAAAGTGCACGCCGTTGGGATGCGAAGCACATTTCCAAGTCAATATGTAAAAGCACCACATGCTCGGACCACTTTTGGAAGCTGAGATGTCGAAAAAAAGTGCACGTCGTTGTGGCGCGAAGCACATTCCCGAGTCAAAAGTGTAGAAAACTATCGGGTTCGGGGCACTTTTGGAAGTTTCGAGATGTTCAAAAAGTGTACGCCGTTGTGGCGCGAAGCACATTTCGACGTCAAAATGTACAAAGCACCACATGTTCGCGCCGCTTTTGGACGTGGAAGCGTCGTTTTGCGTGGCAGGCGCAAGGGATTGTGCACCTTGTCAAAAGTGAGCAAAACATGAGAGTTTTGTGGCATTTCCAAAAACGATGGCAGGCGTGGGGCATTTGAAGAGGACCTGCAAAGATGCATTTTCCGTGGCAGGCGCAGTACAAGAGACATGTTCATCAGGGCTGTTAGGAGGTCCGGGCGCTGATTTCCTGAGAGGGGTTGCATTTTGGAGCATCAGATCTTTAGGTTTGCTGAGATGATTTTGCATGACTGGTGCAGCATTTCGTATGACCTGGCATCACTTTTTCGTGGCAGTTGCAGTACTTTAGACAGGTGGAGTGGAAAAATCGCAAAACGCATTGGCACGAGGCCGTCAGCTCTGCACTCAACTTTCCATTTTTGAAGGAAGTCTCGCAGAATTGTGTCGTTTTTGATGTTGTCAACTTCGAAAATTGAGGAAGTCTCGCAGAATTGTTTCGTTTTTGAGGAAGTCTCGCAGAACTGTTTCGTTTTTGACGTTGTCAAGTTCAAAAATTGAGGAAGTCTCGCACAATTGCTGCGTTTTCAAGCTTGCAGGTAGACAGACAGACAGGCAGACAAACAGATAGATAGATAGATAGATAGATAG
>Ga0126342_10018234_pt1 | contig 12052 bp, 17 predicted proteins | sample Cyp1metagenome_FD_92528 | JGI IMG/M metagenome (GOLD analysis project Ga0126342, IMG submission 92528) | Coral microbial communities from Lord Howe Island, Old Settlement Bay, Australia - Cyphastrea 1 metagenome | ecosystem: Host-associated > Invertebrates > Cnidaria > Coral ... | reverse complement strand
GGTTGAGGTCCGGCAGGGAACACTGGGCGTGGATGGTCGTGGTTGAGGTCCGGCAGAGAACACTGTGGATCGCGGGTCGCAGTTGAGCAAGGACGACGAGGACGACGAGGACGACGAGGACGAAGAGGAGGACGAGGAGGAGGAGGAGAGGAGGAGGAGGAGAAGGAGGAGGAGGAGAAGGAGGAGGAGGAGAAGGAGGAGGAGGAGGAGGCAACTGACATAAAATCTAACAACCCTCACCTGGCAGGTGGGGAAAAACTTTACTTATACTTCCAGTACTCCCCAGCGTGACAAAATTTTGTCATAGCTTCCGACATCTCAGCTGGAAGTATAATGAAGTATATATGGCTGGTTTGGAAATCAACGGATTTTCTCATCTTTTTCCCCATGCCCCGGGGCCCGCCCTCGAAATCAATCTCCCATTTTGAGAGAATGTGACAAGCTAGAGGGACCTGAAATCTTCCAGCAGCCCCAAAAAAAAAGGGTCTCTGCCGAGCCTGCAATACTTCCTCAGGCAGGGGACCTTGCTGAGAGGGGATGTAGAACCCTGGCTGTAAGAGATACCAGAAGAAAGGATGAACACATGGCAGGTTATCCGTTGGACATTGCTCATATTTCTGTGCATATTCAAATATATGTGCCATACTGGGCCGTACTTCTGAAGTAGATTTGACATAAGTCTCACATGGACCTGAGATACATCTGATCTATTGGTGGAATTCTTCGAGCTTCGGATGAAACGGGATTTGGGGCCGATGGCAAAATATGGCAAACTGCGATGGAAGAAGTCACTGACTTCTTAGGTCCGAAAGTCTAAATGGCTGAGAGGTGGAAAAGGGTGGAAAATGGTGGAGGTAATCAGTTCTGCTTACTATACTGAGAAATCACACTTTTAGGATCCGAAGCAGCCAGCCATGGCCCTTTTGAGGGCAGCCTGGCCTCTTTTTTATGCAAGTGCTTTAGTATACCTTCATGATATATTCACACTTTCTGGAGCTGAGACTGCAGGCATAGAATCAGGACCCCATCCCCTATTTGTGTGCTGAAAGTCTGAGGGCGTGGCAAGCACCAGCAGTAGCAAAAATACTGCCAGCGAAACCACCTGGCGATTCAAACCCCATACGGTGATGGATGGTGATAGGTGGATGTTTTCATATGTATCTAATGTGGTAAACCCAATCATAAACCTACCATTTGGGAATGGTCTATACAACCCATAAACATGGTTTTTGTCGGAGATGGTTTATTGGATTTACATGGGATTTACATGGATCTAATCAATGGATCCATGATGATCCACGACATGGCAATGGGCAAACATGGAGGCTCCACTACAGCCACGTAGCTGGACACATCCTGGGTGATGCACCAATTCTGTGGGACCAAAGTCAGCAATTCTGTGGCAGAGGGAATCTGGTTTTTTTCCCGGATTTTTCGAAAAAATTCAAGGGGTACAGAAAACCAAAGGTTTTCACTGGAAAGGCCAAAAAAATTATGGGATTCACCTGATTGATGTGAAAACTTGTTTCTGAACCGCATTTTTGGGCAAGACTGTTGTCGAACTGTTACAGTAACATAGCCTAACGCTTACATTTTCCTCCAACATGTCAATTAAACAATGATCTTAAGGATCTCCAGCAGTTGGTCAGTGCTGTCTGACATGTGCGTGTTGCCAAAGCAACTGAAATATTAAATATGTATTGGCATGTTGCGGCATGTTTGCTAGTACTGGACGCGTCTGTTCCTTTTGTGTCGCATAGTACTCTATATGATGTATGTATATATATATATATAAGGAATAATTATTAATTATGTAGTCAATATATATATATGGAGAGAGAGAGAGAGAGAGTGACATTGTGCTGACACAAGTCCCAACATGTAATATCATGTAATTGGACTGAATGAATATGGACACAAGTAATAAGATGTATTCTGTATTATAATGATATCATTGTATTGTATAGTGTATACATATATATATGTGTTTATATGTATATCATATAATTATTATTTAATAAATTTAATATTATATATATGTGTGTGTGTGTTTCATTGTATTTCGTATATTGTTAAGTATACTACATGGAGGCCCAGCTCAGGTTGGCTTTTTCCGGGTTTTTCCGGAGGTTTTTCCAGGTTCGATCTCCGTGACATTCCATGGTTTCACTGGTCATTTCAGGAACCAATTGATTGGAGGTACCTACCATATATAAGGCCTATTTTTCAGGGCTAAATTTCAGGGAATATCCCCAGGAAATATGGCCTAAAATATGGTACTAACGTACCTCCATTTTAGGATCCTGAAGATCTCCCATTGATGATTTGGAATTTTGTGCACCCAAAAGATGGGTTACGCATGGCAAACAGGAGCTCAATCAGCACCCCAAGTACGCTGTCAGCAGCTGATGGCCTATTTCAATGGCTATTTCAAGGAACTCAAAGGATCTACCCGGCCTGGTTATGTCAAAATAGCGAACTGGAAAATCACCATGCTATTAATGGGAAAATCCACTATTTCTATGGTCATTTTCAATAGCTATTTTGACATAACCAGAGGGTAACAAAGGGGCCACTTCAGTTTTCAGCACTGCTCGCAGTCCCAGAATCTGGCTGCGCAAAGTACATCAACTCGTCGATCATTTCCCCAGTGTAGCCACCAGGTACCACCTCACAGCGTTTCGTACTTTCCAGGGCTACGATGGCTACCCTCTGGTAATGACTAACATAGCTATTGAAAATGACATTTTTCAATGGGAAAATCCACTATTTCTATGGTCATTTTCAATAGCTATGTTAAATTACCAGAGAGTACTATGGGTGAGGGTTAAAAGCAGGATGATTTGATACATAGTCATAAATCATGTTTGTTGAACTAAATGTTGACCTTAGATCATCAATTAGCATTAACAATGATCCATACAAATCTGTATTTTGTCTGGCACTGCACATCACATGTGTTTATTAATCATTGATCACAGCTTCAATGCGACGGCCATCCAGGTGGTGGTCTTGGAAGTACTCATGCAGTGACACGTTATACATATACTTAAACATCACTGTGATATAATATATTAGCATATATATATATATATATGTACATATGTATGTCTATGTATATGCATATGTAAATATGTATATGTACATGTATGTGTATGTGTATGTATGTATATGAATATGTATATGTACATGTACATATGTATGGATGTATGGATGTATGGATGTATGGATGTATGGATGTATGGATGTATGGATGTATGTGTGTATGTATGTATGTATGTATGTATGTATGTAACGTAACGTAACGTAACGTAACGTTACGTTACGTTACGTTACGTTACGTTACGTTATGTATGTATGTATGTATGTGTATGCATGTATATGTGTATATATGTATATATATACACATGTATGTATACGTATGTATATGTATCTATATGTATGTATATGTATTATAAATGTATCTATATGTATGTATATGTATGTATATGTATGTATAATATGTATGTATATGTATGTATATGCATCTATATGTATGTATACGTACGTATCGACGTATGTATCGATGTATGTATCGATGTATGTATCGATGTATGTATCGATGCATGTATCGATGTATGTATCGATGTATGTATCGATGTATGTATCGATGTATGTATCGATGTATGTATCGATAAATGTATCAATGTATGTGTCGATGCATGCATCGATGTATGTATCGATGTATGTATCGATGTATGTGTATGTATGTGTATATACGTGTATAAATGTGTATGTGTGTGTGTATGTGTATGCCTATATATGTGTATGTATCGGTGTATGTGTATATGTGTACGTATGTGTATGTAAGTGTATGTGTGTGCATGTGTTTGTATGTACAGTATGTGTATTTATGTGTATGTATGTATGTGTATGTATGTGTATGTACGTGTATGTGTGTGTATGTATGTGTATGAATGTGTATGTATGTGTATGTATCGATGTATGTATCGATGTATGAATCGATGTATGTGTCGATGTTTGCATCGATGTATGTATGGATGTATGAATCGATGTATGTCGATATATGTCGATGTATGTGCATAAATGTGTGTGAAGGCGTACGTATGTGTATGTGTATGTATGTGTATGTATATGTATGTATATGTATGTATGGATGTATATGTGTGTATGTATGTACATGAATGTGTATGCATGTGTATGTATGTGTATGTGCATGTATGTGTATGTGAATACATGTGTTTAAATGTGTATGTGAATAAATGTGTATGTGTATGTATGTGTATGTAGGTGTATGTATGTGTATGTATGTGTATGTATGTGTATGTGTGTATGTATGTGTATGTATCGATGTATGTGCATAAATGTGTATGACGGCGTACGTAAGTGTATGTGTATGTATGTGTATGTATATGTATGTATTGATGTATGTATTGATGTATGTATGGATGTATGTGTGTGTATGTATATGAATGTGTATGTTTGTGTATGTGCATGTATGTGTATGTGCATAAATGTGTTTAAATGTGTATGTGCATAAATGTGTTTAAATGTGTATGTGAATAAATGTGTATGTGTATGTATGTGTATGTAGGTGTATGTATGTGTATGTATGTATATGTATGTATATGTATCGATGTATGTCGATATATGTCGATGTATGTGCATAAATGTGTATGAAGGCGTACGTATGTGTATGTGTATGTATGTGTATGTATATGTATGTAAATGTATGTATGGATGTATGTGTGCGTATGTATGTATATGAATGTGTATGTATGTGTATGTGTATGTGCATAAATGCGTTTAAATGTGTACGTGAATAAATGTGTATGTGTATGTATGTCTGTGTATATCTAAAACGTGTACTTGTATTTCATTGTATGTATATGCACAGTCACATCCATATGGGACTATTTCTAAAGAATCAGCACAAGATATATGTCGTTTAGCTGCTGCATGTGAACTCCTACATCTTTTATCAAGGTGCCACCACAAACTCAAAGTAATCTGAATTCAAGAAGTCCAAACATGTCGCTATGCCGCTATGCATGGCAGTTTGAAGATGTTTGAAGCAGTTTCAAGCACTTTGCACAAGAATACGATATGATATCAACTCAACTGGGCGCTTTGGCGGTGAAGAGGCAAGGCCACGCTCCAATATGGCACCTGTTGTCGAGATCCATCAGCCCAAATTGCAATCATGACTGGAGTTGTAATACATGTAAGACAGTAACGACCCTCTGGTCAAACGTGGCAAAAAAACTCCCTTGTACCCTCTGGTAAACGTTTACATAGCTATTGAAAATGGCCCAGTCGAAATAGTGGATTTTCCCATTAATAGCATGGTGGATCTTTCCAGTTCGCTATGTTAGTCATTACCAGAGGGTACAAGGTCCCATTTTGGGAATATTGGACATCACCTTATAGTAGCCATTATAGACCATATACCTAATGGTTGGGTGATGTTCAATGGGGACATTTAATGACCCTTGTAAATGGAGCTCGGAAAAAAACCATCGAACTTGGAAATTCCCGTCTGTGGCAAATCTCCAATGGCTCCACCAATGGCTCCAAGGGCCCCCGGCCGTTGACCCGTCCAATCGACTTTTCCAATGCTCCCCCAAGAATCGCAGAACGTCCTGGGAGATCCCGAAAAACATATTGTTCTGAGAATATTAGGCTACTCCGCTTTTTTGTTTTTTTTAACCTCTATATTTTCAATATTCCCTTTGAAATCCCTTTGATTGGAAAAAAACACCAGGTTTTGACCATGGCTCAATGTTTTTCCCAGCCTTGCAATGGCCGAATACCATTCACTACCATGCACTACCATGCACTAACTGCAACCCCTTCTTCTCCCAGCCTGAACAAAAACCCAAAAAACGGCTACGGCACCAATGACTTCGCGAAACTGAGCTGCCCAGCTCGGCTGTACGCCTCAGAAGACCACATTCAGACAAGGATCGAATGTTACAATCTGGTGACAAGAACACAGTAAACATCAGTAAACCTTGCTTATTAGGCCCCGACCACAACAAAAGGTCTGTGCCCTATCAGGCTGGGCCCCTCAGTTATAAGTTGGCTTATAAACCATTATAACCCCCATGAACTATGGGAATATCTACCAAATACCATAGAATTCAGCCACTTATCAGGCAACTTAGCTATGCCCATCCTGCAACATTTAGTCATTTAGTACATTGTGCATCCATTTGAGGGAACCGGGCTTTCGCAATGGCTTTCTGTGGCTGGATTGTGGGAAGAAATCCAGGTCACGATGCATGAGAAATATCACAGTTCTACGGATCATGTACGGATCAAACATCTAACAATATTTACCCCTCTGGTAAACTAGCATAACTATGGAAATTCACCCTTCTTAATAGGTAAATTAAGTATATAAATGACAATTTTTCAATAGCTATGTTAAATTACCAGAGGGTAAGAACGTTTTTGAGATACCTGCTGCAGGTCAGAAAACTGTCAAAAACCATGTGCGCACAACGCGCATGATGAAATTCAGCGACCTCTGGGCTGATGTCTGACCTCGGTACTACGCCTCGTGTGAGATGATCTTCCAAGGATATTGTCCCCCAAGAGAAATGCTGGGGCCGCTTTTTATTTTGTCTGAAAATTATGCCCTTAGCTAAGGGGCCCAAGTTTCGCACAGATTTTGCGGGATGGGTTGAGAATATGTGCGCGATGCACTGAAAACAAAGCAATGGCATTTAGATGACCACATCAAACCCTCCACACCCCTCAATTCCGACACATTTCTGATAAATTCCGACCAATGACACTCCATTTGGACCTATGTTTTGACGCAATGTGTTTTCCCCGCCTCCCGGGTAAGGGCAGATTTTCACAAAGGTGTACTCTGCCAGCTCGTCACTGGTACCAATGGACCCAGAGCTCTCAGCAAGGGCCAGAAGCTCATGGCGAACTCTAGTTCGGGCACGCATGGACCAAGCTCCGGATGCAGCTGGGCACGCATGGACCAGAACACATGCCATCGAGAATGTCAGATAGAATGCCAGAAAGAATGCCAAATAATGTCAGAAAATATGTTAGATAAAATGCCAAACAGAATGCCAAATGGAATATCAGAATATATGCCAGAAAGAATGCCAAATGCAATATCAAAATACATGTCAAATAGAATGGCAGATATCATGTCAGAAAATATGTCAGATAGAATCTCAGTTGGTGGGTATCACTTGAAGAAAGTAATGTTCTATTTGTTCTCATCAAACTGCAGTGTGATACTGACAAATTAGCAAAAAAGAAGAAATACCCGAGGGCAAAGGGCAGAAAAATCTAAGAAACATGACATGTTAAACACCCGAGAAAACAGACAAACAATATACCAATATGTAGTATTAAAATGTATTAAATAGTATTCATGATTTAACTCTGCTCCGCAACCTGGCAACACAAATACCCCAAATCCTAGGAACTGGGAAGTAATCAAAGCTGCGGCCAAGGTACTGTTCAACACCGCCACTGACTAAATCGCAGCAAGCTGGCACATGCCCCTGAGGTTCAAAGAATTCTGACCCATCTGGGGGGATCAAGTTTGATAGTGCCATTGCACAAGGTCTCAAGTTTGGCGCCTAAAAATTAAACACAAGTTCTTTAATGCGGGTAAAACAATAATAAACCATCCCAAAAAAAATCATTATTATAGGTAGTATAAACCATTCCCAATTGGGTGGTTCATTTTGTTTACCCACATTCATCATTGATGTATCAGCTGCGCAAGTGTTTTTTGATATGTTCTGCTCTGATGTCAAGTTCCTATTGCAAAAATGCCAAGACTCATCTCAAACAATTCACTGAAACCTGAATGACTCCAAAGCACGTAATAATTAGGTCCGTTGCAAAGGATGTGTTTGGTTTCTAAGAGATATATATATATATATACATGTAATATACACGGTGCCAATGTAACAAAAGTCGTTATATGCCAGGACCTTCAAAAGTTCAATAATGTTTGCCCGTTCGGACTGTTGTATGTTTGGGCCGTATTGAATGTTCCCCGCCAAAACTGAACGTTCCAAAACAAAATTGAACAAGCTTTTCCACACCATGTCATTCTACCACTGAACTTGGGCTAAAAACGTCATATCATAGCGTCACACAGGTAGCAATGATGGATACATTGTGACATGTATGTAATTCGAGTCACATCTGATCATATCTTTATCACCAAGTCGAGAGTATACGAGCCTTTTGTTTGCCCCCTGTGTTGCGCGTATTGTACATTGAAAGCTTTGCTTGGTAAGCCCACCAACACCTTTTTGTATTGAATTATGTCCATGTCCAAAACAAAAAGTACGGAAATTGCAAATTGCTTACTTTTTGTCGGTGTTCGCGTACTTTTGCGGATTATGTGCATACTTTGAAGGTTTTTTGCGTAAGTTTGTTTGTGGTTTGCACAATTTGGGGATCAACACACTACAGTTTTTACCATACGACGGGAAAAGTTGCAGTGTACTTTTTTCATTGCAGGCCATGCCGGAATGGTGGGGCGGGTGAGCAGGAACAATGTATTCTGTGTGTGTGTGGACATTTGTGGACCATCTGAATAGATGTACTGTAAAACCTCTTATTGCTGCAGATGGTAGTTGTTTCCCTAGCCATGCCAACGAAGCTATGGGATTCAGCCGGAAGGGAGTCTGGACGCACACTCTTGTACCTGCATATATAATATATAGTCCCGCCCCTGGGCGCATCTAAGTCGCAGCTGGGGGGGTCATATTATTTATCGTTGTTGCTTTATATTTATATTATTTATATTGTCAACGTCTATATTAATTTGTTCATTTCATCGTACTTTAATTTGTTTTGTTGGTGTTTTTGGTCCGATGCATTCCGCATCAAAATTCGATCAGACACTTCGAGCACCTGGGCCCTGGTATATGCCTTTTTGATCCATCTTTTTGGAGTCCCAAGCATCTGAACCAAGAGGGGGGAACCATCCTAAATTGAGTGGCTGGCAGTAATCAGATTAGGATGATAAATGATAGTGGATAATATATAGTGATATTATAGATGATAAATTATAGTAATATATAGATGATAAAATTCATATATTCCTATGGCACCTTGATAAATGATGATAAATGCTTCTCCAACCAGGGATACGTTAAAAATTCAGGCAAAATAATCCAATGGTGGAGTATTAGCAATTTATCTTTTGATACCGTGGACCCCTCAACAAGTTATTCTAAGAAGTGTTGTCCAAAATGAATTGAAATGTAAGCGTATGGAAACGTCATGTTGTACCAAATATATATGTTTGGGGCTTGCATGAACGGTTTCACTCACTCATTTTTGGTGGCATGGACTGTTTTCAGTAAAGTTCTTGGGGGTTACACCCAACCACATTCATCAGTTGGCCCGTCGGCGCCCAACGCATGAACGCATGCAGCCTGCTCATCGTTGCAACATCTGAAAGGATCGCCTGCAAGACGAGATGTGACAAGCTCTTGTCTCACGGATATGCCGATATGCACAACATTTTCCACAACCACAACAATAAAAAAACAAACGACAACAAACAACCACAAACCACAAACAACAAACAACAAAACACCACTACCACCACAACCACAAAAACAACAACCACAACAACAAACAACAACAAACAACAACCAACAAACAACAACGAACCACCACCACCAGCATCACCATCACCATCATCAACAACAACAGCAACAACCACAACAGTGACAAAGTGCAAGTGGAAACGCGCCAATTCGGATGTTTGTAACAAACACGGTTTGCACTGGCCCACAACACAAGAACGGTGTGGCGCCATTGGTGGGTGGACGGGTGGTGTGCGCAGACATTCCCACTCTTTTTGTTACAACGTTGTCAGGAGTCACTCTGCTTTCAGTCCGTAAAAATGATACAACCCACTTTCTTTGGAAGGGCTGTGAGATTAATATACTGTCCTTAAAAAAAATACTGAATTTAAACTCATCAAAGAACCTACCACAAACTGATCCAAAAAAATATGCTTTGCTCCCCGTCGATTTCACCCCGGCACCGAAATAAGTCGTGAGGTCGCCGTTTGCCCCAGTATGCTCCTCAGTGTGTGATTGATCCAGTCGTGATTTTCTATTCATCAATAAATTCATATTAGAGCTCCAGTGGTGATGAAATGTGATGAACCTATGTTTCCCAAGTGATAGATAATATAGATACCACTGATGCTCCAGGCATTTTTTTTAGAGTTTTTTCGAAAAAGTCCGCGTGGTGCCAGTCGTGCCGGTCCAAGTCCTATCGCTTTGAGCTGGTGATGGCGAAAACCCAAGTCGTCCCAGTCGAGATCCAAGAGGCTAAAGGTAAAGGCCAAGCACTCTTGACCAGGAACCTGGGTCGACACTCAGATGGCCGAGATTAAGAGGACCAGCAATAACTACATATTATGAAAAAATGAATAACTATATAAATACATACGGCCTGGGGCATATATATATATATATGTGATTGTGTATAGATTGTATCTATGTCATGTATATATTTATATATAGTGTATACTATAACATATACATAAGTGTTTTCCTTCGGATGTTTCATGGGGCACGGGCACAAAAAATCACGTGGAACGCTTCAGCCCATCCCCTTCCATCTTCCATTCCGATTCTTTTTGTCCAGATTCCAAGCTTGACAATACAAACGCCCAAGGATTTCTCAAACGTGAAAACAATAAGGCCGAGTAGGACAGCACAATTATTTGCATATGTTAACAGCTCCCCAACAAATCATAACATATTATATTTGTAATATTATGTGTTATGATATGTTTATCTGAAACCAATTTGGAACCTGGAGACCGCAAGCTCCCAGCGATAAGACCCCCGGCAGGTCTCCGCTTCGAACAGCCACCTTCAAACATCAAACTTGATGGTTCCGCAGGTTTACTTCAAGGTAATAGATCTTGGTTCCAGTCTTTTGCATCATCGTAAGTATCTAGATATTTCATGACAAATCGTTATATACTATAGATATATATATATATATATATAATGATATATCCAGATATATCCGACTTTTGCCTTGCCTCCATGAGGCAGCTTCCTGAGGCCTGGAAGCGACTGGGCATCATCCCTTCACCAATGCTGCACTACCTAATGACATCCCTTCAGTGTCCGCAAGGTTCTCCAAATTTTGCAGATTCTCACACATGAGCACATATGATGCATCATATATATATATATATATATGTACCCTCTGGTAAACCAAGATAGCTATGGAAAATCACCATCTTTCATAGGTAAATCAACGAACTAAATGGGCCGTTTTCAATAGCTATTTTGACATAACCAGAGGGTAAAGTTCCAGAGTTTCAGACAGGGCACAGTGTACCTGAAATTTGATGGCCATAGCGGCCGTGGGGAATAGATGTTTTAAAAAAAAAAAAAAAAAACTAAATCATATTCTTGGTGAAACATGTCCCATAAGAATCATGAAAAATTCTCAAAAAAAATATAATGTCCGCATGATGATTGGTGTTGGATCATTGTTTCTAGTTGTAATCATGTTTAATCCACCAATTCACATAGATTCTGAGATTGTGGCAACACCCACTCCGTTTGGCAAACACATTTTCCACAAGCTCGGACAGCAACTGACCGAAATCTGCACCGAAGGCCTATCGCCAAATCAGCTGCCAAGGGATATGTCATGTAAAAAAGATCTTGGGTATGCTATAATCTCTTCCATACAACTACATAGATATATGTATATACACATACAACTATAATATATATATATATATATCATATATAAATCAAATATATCATATATATATATGGTATATGATATATATATGTGATATATATATGATATATAAATATGATATATTATATATATATATGATACCAGTATGTATATATATGATACATATAAAAATGATATATATGATATATATAATATATATATATATGATATATATGATATGTATATATATATGTGATATATATATATATATGATGTATATATATATATAATATATATATATATATGATATATATATATT
>Ga0126342_10018233_pt1 | contig 12052 bp, 9 predicted proteins | sample Cyp1metagenome_FD_92528 | JGI IMG/M metagenome (GOLD analysis project Ga0126342, IMG submission 92528) | Coral microbial communities from Lord Howe Island, Old Settlement Bay, Australia - Cyphastrea 1 metagenome | ecosystem: Host-associated > Invertebrates > Cnidaria > Coral ... | reverse complement strand
GCCGCAATTTGGCAAAATCATTTATCGCATTTTTTTGGTTTTATCGCAATTTTTGTTTTCCATCGCGTTTTTTCAAACCAAGATGGTCCATCGCGTTTTTTTCCTGCACTCGGGTTTCGCAGGATATAATTTAATATAATATATATATATTATGATAAGTACATTATATTCTATCCTCATCATAATCCCCATGTTTTTCTTTTTGATGACCAACCGTTCCAGAGGATTGCCTCTTGGGCGCTGCCCTTTTGCAGAACCGAGCGGCTGGAGACCCCACGGAACTTCAGACACTTCATTCCCCGGCGCCAGGGTGGTCCTTAATGGTTGAAAATAATGCTTAGTAAGAGCTAAGATCGGTTAATAATAATCATGGTTACCAGGTAGTGCCCGGCCCGCGCCGGGGCAGAAGTTTCGAAAATTAAACAACTATAGGAAGATGATGGCCTATAGGAAAGTTGTTGAGATGCAGGAGCAACGAACTGTTGAAGCTGTGAGGTACATCAACGAAGGAGCAAATGGTGGTTGAGATGCCAATGTTCTGAAATGGCATGAAAGAATCCATGCACAACTGACCGAATGAACCAGTGAATTAATGAATGAATGCACCCTTGAATCCATGAATCACTGAATCAATGAATCATTGAGCGACCGAAGGGACGAACCAACGAACGAACGAAGGAACGAACGAAACGAACGAACGAATGAATGAATGAGTGAATCAGCGAATCAACGAATAATAACAACGAACCAATGACTCAGTGAAACAACGAATCTGTGAATCAAAGAATCAGCGAATCAGCCAATGAAGAATCAACAGATCAGTGAACCAATGAATCAATGAATCAGTGAATGAGCGAATGAACGAATGAAGGAGTTGATGGATGGGTGGATCCATGGATGGGTGAGCTACTTCTCTTTGTTGAGCTTCACTAAGCGACCTCTACGCTGAGGCACCTCTTCTCCCAGATACTTCTTCTCTGAGCAGCCATTTATCTGGGCTACTTCTGCTCTGAACTGCCTTTCAGCTACCTTTTCTGTAGCTTCTGCAACTCAATTCTTCTCTTGGCGCAGACAGCACAATGCGTTTTGCAACGTCCAGCTGCAATTCCGCAAAGCACAAGAGTAGCGCACAGCTGTTACATTGCGTTTAGCAACCTCCAGCTGCAAGACTGTACATTCACACTAAGCATGACAATCGTGCATAACTCGGAAGTTTTCTAACTAAACTTCCTTTGAATAATGCTTTAAAATTGTTCATAATGGTTGGGGACAAGCAATGATAAACACGCACAGTAAAATGCACCACAAGATACCAGAAACATAAAAAAAAAAATGTTGAGTTTAAACATGACGATGAAATTGACTTGCCTAGCCCAGTTCGCAAAAGCAAGAATTGGTTTTGCCGCGTTAGCAAGTTGACACACAATGACAAACTGCCAGTATGCAAAGGATGCTGATTTCGAATAACTTGCCCACGCAGGTATCTACGTGATGCATCAGACTAAGCACTCAAGGCCAAGTTTCTGATCGGACTGAATCCAACCATGTATGTGCGGGGCCGTGTCGTGAATACCAAACCTGCTTCAAAGCTGACTCCCATGAATTGTTACATTTCGTACATTTACTCCAAAACACCAGATATTTAGCATTAATATCTACAAATTGCGCTGCTGTATCTCCACCATAATTGACTCCTACGAACACGAAAATACACACGACGGTTGATTCTAGCGGAGATGATATGGAACGCTCTGGAACTCCACCCAAGCGGAGACTAAAAGAGAAGAGATGTTCAAACAACCAGCTGAAAATGCCTTCTGATCCACCTCATTTGATCACCTGAGAATAACTAATATATACTAAGATGGAAATGATTCTCATAAGAGTATCGCAGTATCCTCTGTAGAGCTGTCTGACCAACCATGCATGCGACTGCTTCAAAAGAAACCCCCGTCACAGCTGCTTCCCACGCACCTCTCGCCATATGCTGCTGTCTGGGCCATGCGTGGTTTTCAGGAAGCTTTGAGGGCTCATCATTTTTGGCCAGCTTGGGTGACCCCAAAAGTGCAAACCAATGCAAAACAGGTCTAAGAGTCAATTGAAACCCCTCCATTTACAGGGGATTCCCCAGCCAGCCATGTTTGACTACCAGAGGTGAATCTTGATGTTCTGTTGCAGGGTCAATCGAAGGAGGATGGGGAGAAAGTTGGTTGCAACTCAAGGGCCCTCGCAGAGATTGAAACACGAATCCAAAGTGCCCTCGTTGTTTGCGGCCTGCGTTTTGAAGGGCTCGCAAATCCTGGCTTTGAAGAACCGTGGTCCCAGTGCCATCCGCTCCCGCATTATGCAGCAAATCATTGCCATACAAGATTGATTGGTACTTCTCTGTCATTGGCAGATCAAAACCTCAACAAGGGAGTCGTTCCTGTAAGTGACCAGTGGGAAACTCTGGTAGTGGTTGTTCCCATCTCCGATTCGTTCATAATTCCCGTCGCGACCAGTTAGTAGAAGAAGACCCAAGCTCTGACCATCAACCAGCCACTATTTAGGGGTTCTCTCCGATCTCTCCCCGTTACTGCACAGTAAACCATCGGGTATTTTAACAAAGCCGATTTAGTTTGGTCATTTACCTCTTGGGAATGGTGGTTTTCCATAGCAAAGTGTTTTTCAATACCAGAGGCTATTCCCATGAAATCCCATGAATCCCCAATCAGCTGGTCCTGGGATTCACGGAATAACACTCCCGGAGGATGGATGGCAACAGCTGCTCTTCCAAAAGTTCCTCCTGGACATGAATCACCACAGGAAGCCCCGCCTATCTTGTGTACTGTATATTGCCTTTAATATATACATATATATATATATGTATATATAATGTGTATATATATATACATACGTGTGTGTGTGTGCACACACACACATATACATAATCTGATATGTTTGTATACTATACATGCAATATGTGTATATATACACACTTATTTGTATAATACGTATGTACATACATACCAGTATGTTATTATGCATGCATGCTATTTGTTATTATACATATGTGTTGTTATGTATATGTGTTGTTATATAGTATGTATTATACATACATGTTTTATAACTGCTTATAGTTGATTGTAATGTATTGTAATGTATGATATGTGTTATTACTGATCTTTCTGGTAAGTTCATCCATTTACAAGTGGGATACCGTGCGCGCGCATATGTGCGGGTGGCGTTTTAAGCCATTCCGATTTCATCCAACTAGCCTCGGAAACTGTTGTTGGGGACAGTGACTAGAGTCGTCGACACGCCTCCTGTACAGATGCATCACTGATGATTGGTGGTTTCGACTCCCTGAAAGATGGTGGGGAATATTGGGGATGATCATTCCAGGTAGATGAAACCCACCAAATCATATTCAATGATCGCCTCAGCCAGATGAATCTGAGCCAAGTTTGCCTCAAAAGTGTGGTGATGCAGTCAAATTCCATACATTTCCACAGACATTTCCATACGTTTCCTCCCTTGCATCGGGGGCTCCTGTGTCTTTTGGAAGGCCTCTGTGGGTAGTTCCTGCAACTCCGATTCGTCGTGAGCATGGCGACCTAAGTCATGACTGTATCGACTGTTTTTGCACTGGCTGACTTTCCAAACTTTGCATGAAGGTAGTACAAGTATAGAGAAGACTCACAGTACTTGAGTTTTCTCAGCTCAAAATCCACTGTGGTTTGCCACCTGGCACAGCACATACCAGTCCATCTCGAACGGTCCCTGATCCAAGGCCCCTTGCAATAGACTCCCATTCTGCACTGGCGCATCATATGAAACTTACCTCCAGCTGGCATGCCAAACTGGTCAACCCTATGGGCCCAGCATGCCCATGTGTCTCAGTGGGGGATGCGTCAAAATTGCCTCTTGAATGGTGCAAATTTTGACAGCTGAATTTTGGGGTTTCCACCTTTTAGATACAACTTATATAATGTGCCTAAAATTTCACGAAAAGGCTCTGATTACATATGCCTTCATGGTTCAATTTGAGCCAAGCGTCACATAGAGGTCTTGTAGAACCTCAGAAAGTTGATCGGGTCGCTGATAGAAGGCTGATCGCCATCCCATGTTTGGGTATCAAATGTGCACAGATTACCCCACATGTGCCATGCTCAAAACATGGCATTTGGGGTATGGTCATCCATCCCACAATGGGAATCCTGACAATAAGACATATGATGTCCAATTCTGCTTGTGAGTCAGTCACAACAGCCACATTCACGTTGCAAGGGTGGCAGAGGGTCGATGACTGTCCACGCTCTACTATACCCCCAAAAGATGGGTTGTCCAGAAATATACTAAGATACGAAATGGATCGAAATGGTTTATCAATGTCTATCTATCATCAGTTTTCCCTTATTTTCATGGCCATTTATTGGGATATTGCCGCATGGAGAAACCATGAGAAACCCACTTTGATGGTCAAGAACCCCCATCGGGAAGAACCGTCCCTCGGGTAATTTAACAGATAGCTAGGGAAAATCAGCATTTTTAACAGGTAAGTTATCTATAAATGGGCCATGTTCCATAGCTAGGTTGAATTACCAAAGGGTTACCGATGACTATAAATATCTAGAAATTTGTCTATAACTTATAACTATCTAAAAATGTTGTAAGATGCTTTGCAGTGTACCCCTAAATTCATTTAAAAAAAAAAAAAACATGATTGCTGGTCATTTTCCCCACTCTTGCAGATGTGCTGCTTGGTGGTAGCTCGCAGCTCTTCCACTCCATGCCTTGCCATTTTAGCGGAATGTATGGTAATGTGATGATAAAACATGTCCGAACATGGGAAGAGGATGGAGGGGTCCAAATTTTGGGACAGCCCCAGCATCTTGTCGGAAACGTCTTCATGTTCTACAGTCACTAAAGTGTAAACAATGGAAACAATGGAAAAGGAAAAAAGTTGACTACTAGGACAAGAAAAGTTTTAAAAAAGTTTCACCCTGTCTAATTCCTACTCTCTCCACGGAAAAAAAATGTGTTCTAGTATCATCCACGAAGCCAAGGTGCGCAAAGCAACAATTGAGATTATGGCAAGCCTCAGCATCAAGAATCCGGGCATATCCGGGCCAGGGCAGAGTGGTCTCTGTTTGAAGTGGCCCCATGTTTGGATGAAATCCTCCTAGAATGATCAGGCACTTGTGGGTCCACTGGTGCCCCAATAAGAAAGCCCGAGCGCCCGAGCCACACTACCCATGTGTTTTTGTTGGTATCTCTGAAGACGAGAAGCGCCAAATTCTGCGTAGTCCTGACAAAGTGAGGTCTTCGACAAATCTGGAAGAGCTTGGAGTTCCACGTCTCCGTGTGCAAAGGTGCCTGGAGAGCTGGAGATAACAATAGCTGGAGTTGAATTTGCGGACCAGGTCACTTCAGACCCGAGAAGAAGTTTCAACATGTTTAAGCCATGTAATTCAATTCAAATGCACGTGCTTTTCAATTTAGGTTGTTCCCCTTCCAAATCCTGAAGAATATGAAACCCTGTAATTTTCTATTCTTTGATCTCTTGGGCGTCTTGGGACCCCGCAGCAAACCCTGATTTTGATTCCCTGATTTTGAGGATACCGCTGCCATCCGCTGCCCAATTCCCATCGACTCATCAACTTCAAAATTGACATGTGGAAATTCCAAACCACCCCGTCACATGGTACTTACCCTCTGGTAAACTAACATAGCTATTGAAAATGGCCATCTATAGTTGATTTACCTATGAATAATGGTGATGTTCCATGGTTATGTTAGTTTACCAGAGTGTAGTCTCATTTCGTCTCATTTCGAGACACAAAGGCTGCACACTTGGCATTTCTCCAAGCTACACTGATCACCACGGGTGCACTTGCCTTTTGCCTCAAGGTTGCACGACGCTCCAGTCGCTCCTCTGAAACGTTTCGCTTGAAAGAGTTCACTGCTTGGCGGTGCATTCCACTTAGTAAATGATTATACCTTACCCCCTGTTATAGTTAAATGGAATATCCCCACTTATATATGGGAGTATATGGGTTATAAGAAGATTAGAAACCACTTACGAATCGTGGGATGCACATGAAAAAGATGGTCATCTAAGTTGGTAGCCATTGGTAGATGCAGCCCAGTGACGTAGAAAGAGCAAGGCTGTGTTTTCAAAAACTGTTGCTCATAGCGTGAGCGGTCTTTTTGGGTTGCAGCTCCCTGATCGTCGAGAGGTCGAACTGGTCGAACCCAGGGCCGCGATAGGATTTTCGATAGGGGGTTGGTGAATAAAAATTTGCAAATAAATAGCAAATAGCACTTCACATTCAAAAGCGAACAAAACTTGCTTGATTCCCACATGTCTGGCTTTCAGACTGACTTTGTGATGTTCTTCCTTTCTGACAACTGTGAAAAATGTGACAAGCAAGGTGTGTTAGCGATTTATGTGCCATGTGCTACATTAGCTACTTCTGCATATAGCCTTATAGCATTTTGCTTGGCGGATCACTGAAGCAGTTGGGATTCTGGTTGCAACTGGGGAAGGCCCACGATGGGTGCCCACCTCAAAAATCACCAATTGCGTTTCCACAATTGTTCATGGCTGGATCCCCATGTTTGATTTGTCAATCTCCATATTCCCATGATTCAATCTCCGGTGTTACGCGTAGTTTGCTGATGAAAAGCTTATTCTTGTTGGTTAAATCCATGGTTTTCTTGATTCAATCAATTCAATCCCCAAAAAATGTGATATGTTTCCTCATTCAATATATTCAATCTATTTTGTTGATGAATGTCCTGAGTTTCTTTGTCCGTCAACCCTCCAAAAAACGGCCACCCCGGCCATCACTCCAAGCCCCAAAAGGCCGTCGCTTGTTGGACCTTCGCAACCTTCGACTTGCGGGGCATTGGTCGAAGCCCAGACCTGTCCGATGTCGGCGGGGATCACCCCAGGTGTGATATACCTCTATAGTAAATGCCACCTTGTGTATTTATATATATATATATGTGTATATATATATATATATGTATATACACATGTATATATGTATGATTATACAAAGATTCATTATTGTTGTTACTAGTGTTATCATTATTGTTCTTATGATTATTGGTGTTATCATTATCACTGTGATGTGTATGCATATTGATATATGTATATATTGGAAGTGTGTCTTTGGTCTTTACCCAAATATGTATTGTTACGTGATGTAAGGGAATGTAAGATAAGGGAATGTAATGTAATGTGTGAAGCGAGTATGCACTGCACTGTATGTCATGCTTGTATTTTTTTCTGTGTATTCTATGTACAGTAAATGTATTGTAGGTATAGGCTATCTTGATTCGTATGGATATATCACGGTACACACTGTATTAGAACGTATTATGTGTATATATATATATATGTAATTATATATATATACTCTCTGTACTCAAACATCATGGCTATAAGATCTCCATAGATCTCCCATTTACTTCGATGACTTCCCCATTCAAACATATTAAAACCTCCATTTCGTGCGGGGATTTCCCATATTTCCCAGCGAAAGCCACGCGTTTCGGCTGAGAGTCCCACAGGGCCACAGGCTCAGGAAGCTGATGGGAAGGGGCGCGACGAAGTGGACGGGAAGCTCACTGGAACTCAACGGCGTCACTGGAACTCAATGGATGATGATTGGGTTTTATTGGATACCCAATTTTTTTCAAATGGATCATGTTGGGATATAATATGATGTAATAGATATGTATACCGTATACCCTGTGATCTTTTTGGGGATATGCTGAAATACCATGAAATACCCACCATTGATTATTTGGGATTGAAAAATTCAATTCGGCATATCCAAAAGATTGAAAAATCGTCTCCAACATCCGTTTACCCCCTTCATACCTCTGCCAGACAATGTGGGACTTGTGGTAGACTTGAGATGTAGAACGTGTGTGACGGGCCACTTCTTCACTTTTTGTTGATGCATTTGGGACCTCCAAGCATTTTGGTGCCGAGATCAGAATTGAACTGTGTTTTCAGCCAAAAGCAAGCAGCGGCAAGGACATGAACATGATGCTCTCAGATTCTTCATGCCTTTGAAGCTTAAAAAACAGTCACAAAATGGTTTTGTTCCCAATTCGGCCCATTCAATCCAATACCTCTCCCTTCAGCTCCTATTGAAAATGCCGGTGGCAAAGCGTAACCTGGCAACGGCGTTTGGGGCGTTTTGGTTTGTTGTTAGGTTGTTGGGTTTTATTTCAGAGACGGCTCCTTTATGTTCGGAGATGCTGAGTCATCCTGTCAGTTGGGAGAGATACCACGTTGGGGATCCAGTGACTGAAGAGTGGCCATCAGCCTCTTCCCGTTGGTGCCACAATGTGCCACACAGCTGAATATTGAGTACAAAGACCATCTCAGAATATAGCCGAGCAAATTCTGACCTGTGACATCTGTGACTCTGAACTCCAGAGCTAATGAAAGAAATGTCAATTTGTCTTGAAAATAGGCCACTCCATGCCACTCCCTATTTTCCCCTGGATTCTCGTTCTCTTCCCATCTCTTCCCTATTCTTTCTCAAATTGTCTCGCCTTCCACCTGAGAGACCCGTGTTGTCCTGTCCAGGTCGCAGGGCGAGAGTCCCCTATCTGGCTGTGTCTGATATTGTCTGATATCTTATTATTGGATATGTTGCTATGTTCATTGGGAAAATGATGAAAAAACATTAAATTTGGGGAAGCCTATGTTCAAACAAACCCATCTGACTGACCAGAAAGACATTGACATCTTCCAAAAGAAGTATCTATGGGTATCTAATGTTGTGATATTGAAACTTCATTAATTATTCAGTTCAGTGCTACGGGTCTATTCAAATGACAAGCGATCAACCAGTGACATGTGGAAATATTGACCATCAACAATCAAGGGGGATGTATGGGGATACTATATAGTAATCAGTACCGGGTATGTCCCGAAATAGGCTACCCCAAAATTCAATGGTTTATCATCATTTTCTCCATGAAACTTGCCATTCTGGGGTACTTTACTATGTTCAAACGAGCCTTTACTATTTGAACATGCAACAATGGAAACAGCCTAAAGCAACACTCCAAGTCGTTTGTCACAAGAGTGACAAATATATTTTGTATGATTTGGAGGTGAAAATACACCAACCCCCGTGGTTGAAAGCATCATTTCTCCATTTTTCACAGCGATTTCCCCGGTCCGACTTGCCTCCTGTTCCTTGGTGCTGATGAAGTGGCTCAGAAATCTGCTGAATGCTGTCGTCTGCTTGCGCTTGATTGCCTGAAAAGGACGGCTAAGTGAAACATAGTGAAACTGCCATGATCTGCCATGTGTATCCGAAAGAAAAAACTTTGCGCCTGCAATTGGCAAGAGTCCAGTCAGCCTATGGCATCCATTGCTTTGCAGACGCACATCTATTGCAATTCCACAGCCGGAACCCAGTTGTGAGCTTAATCCTCCATTTTATGGGACCTCCAAAAAGGGTGCCAAGGTAGTTCATCGTTTTCCCATTTTCCATAGCCATGAATTGGGCCCAACATCTCCAACCCTGGTCCAACCCCCAGTCCCCCAGTTCGGTCTCGGGCCTCAACACGTTCCACGTTCTCTCGCAAGGTCTGATCTCGCTGCTGTTTCATGGCCTTAGAAACCCATCGCAGCGAAGCACATAGAGTCATATAGCATGAGATAAGGCAGTTTGTGTGGTTGAAAAATGTCAAGAACCCCCCCCCGTTTGTCTTTAGTGTAAATAAGTTTAAATATGTGTAATTCTGTGATATGATGTGTAAAGGCTGTACAATGTTATGGATTGTAATGCTCTGGAATACGATGGAAAATCCCATCCCAGGATCATATCAAATCCATGACTACTTTGCCACCGAGTTCTTGCAAACATGGGGAATTGATGGGGAGATATTCATGGGGGATCACCCTGTCCTTTGTATAATTTGACCATGGCAACTTTATTGACATTTATCAACACATCTGATAGCAGTTGTCAAATGCTAATAAGTCAGTATGAATTCTGCATGCCTTTTAACTACTGAGAACTGATGCGTTCCAACTCCTTCAAGTTTGAGATGCTTCGTCTTTTGCCACTGACACACCACATGCAAAATATCAGCGACTGAGGCAGTGACGTGATGCATGTCCTCTGAAAATCTGAGAACAACCTGAGATCCGCAGGGGCGCCCAGTTATCTCATACCGCAAATGGTGTTTTCAAGCTTCAGGGTCGACTTCGTTTCAACTTCCTGGACGTCCCTGCATCCTGCTGCTGGTCGCGACGCTCCTTCATGTGGTTGGAAGTATCCATCATCAACACCTGGCTGGGGATAGCTCGTCAAGGTTTCTGAAATCATGGAAATGGTTATACTAGATGTTATACTATACTGCGCCTTCGACCCAAAAGAATCAACTGTTGATTTTGGGGCACTTTTCGAATCTGTTCGAACGTTTGACTTTAAAAACCTTCTTGTAAAAAGGTTGGATGTTGCGGTTGATAGAATTGAGCCTTTGCTATGGAGCAGCTTTGTGACCAGCCATGCAAAAGACATCTAAGAGCTTTCGTATTGCGGATTTTTTCGGACCAAGACTTTTAAGCCAGAAAGCCAGGCATCAACTCCACAGGGCTTTCTGGCAACGGTTCTCACCACTCCAGACGACTAGAGAGACGACTAGAGACTCGGCAGTTTCTGACAGCAGCTTTCAACAGGATTTTGGAAAGGAAACCTCGACTGTTGCTGTTGATGTTGCTGTTGATGTTGCTGTTGATGTTGCTGTTGATGTTGCTGTTGTTTCCTGACGTTTACCTCCTGGTCTTGGTCTGGGAGCCCGCTGGAACCGTCGCACCATGTCAATGTTCTCCATGGTGACAAAGGCGCTGATGATCTTATCAGGTTGCAAGTACGTCTTGTAGAGGGCGACCTCAAGACATGCTGTTTTCAGCAGATGTGGAGTCCTAGATATCCTAGATTTGATGGCACATCCACAAAACAGTCACAAAAAAAACAAGCATTTGCCATTGCCAGCCCTGCTTTTACTGTTTGTCCATGCAAGAACGTTCAGAGCAATCGTGCAACCAACACTAATATCGCCTCATATCGAAACTACATGTGCAGAACTACCGAGCCGTGCCTACAGTTTTTCAGTTTGGAAATTCACCAAGCGAGGTATTTTTTGAGAGACCACCGGTGGTGTTTGCTTGTTGTTTCATCCTTTTGTTCATCTAAAAAAATCCCAGAAACCTGTCAGAGATGTCGAATAATATGGACGTGTGTGAAAATGGGAGACGCGAAAGTGGCAATGGCTTACTGGCCGCAATGATGAATCATATGGGATGTGGGGGCAAACTTTTTTCAGAACAAGGCCCCAGCCACCACACCAAGGACTGCCTGCAACGAAAGATTTGACTACGTGATGTTTATGACAGATAATGATATGACTAGATGAATTAGATAATTAGGTGGTTGGATCAGTCAACTGTCTCCTCACAACTTCACCTGTTTCTCTTCAAAAGTTCCAGTTTTGCTTTCGGCAGTTGCAATGACCCAGTATGGAATCAAATGCACAGTTGGCCAAAAGCCAGAAACATCCAGAAATTGCATCAACAATGATCTCGAGTTTATGATGAACATATCTTTAGAAAAAATGCTGTCAGACATATCTTTATAAACTTCCCTGCTGGTGACATGTCAGCGCCTGGCAAATGAGAAAGACCAGAATCACCTGGTGATGTGCAGGATCCAACTGCTAAGTGGGCAATGATCATGATGTTATCATAGTAACTTATAACTGGGATGCCATGAATACCAACAGATGTGTATATATATATGTATCTGTGTATAATATCTATATATATATATACGTATAATATATATATATATTATATTATATATTATATTATATATTATATATATATTATACGTATGTATATAATATATATATACCTGAGAAGGGGTGGAACGAAAGCCAGCGCTTGCTTTTTGACTCGCGCGGGGGCGCGTGAAACTCCACCTCATCCATATGGCATGGCTCAAACATGAAGCGCCCCAACATC
>Ga0126342_10018232_pt1 | contig 12053 bp, 11 predicted proteins | sample Cyp1metagenome_FD_92528 | JGI IMG/M metagenome (GOLD analysis project Ga0126342, IMG submission 92528) | Coral microbial communities from Lord Howe Island, Old Settlement Bay, Australia - Cyphastrea 1 metagenome | ecosystem: Host-associated > Invertebrates > Cnidaria > Coral ... | reverse complement strand
CCCCAAGGACATCACGTGCTTTTTCACGCGAAAGGGCCCCCCCCTGCCCCCTCCCCCATATATATCATTGTTATATATCATATATATCATTGTTGCATCCTTGTTGGGACGAACAATGCCGCGACACGATGATGATGACAGTCCCTCCGCAACTCACCTCTTCCCTTCCTTCTTTCTCCTACCCCGCTAGCTTTCGTCATCCACCCCCGGCCTCAAGTTGTTATATTAAGTGATATTAAGTGATATTAAGTTATAGTAAATCTTAATATTTTATTGGACTGTTTTTTTTTAAAGATCTTCAACGATATCAACAGCCGTTGAAAAAGCCATGGGATCTGCGGCTCAGGTGCCTGGAGTGGAACTCATTTCACCGCCGCCGCACCACGACATCTACTCCATCGAGGACGGGGGTGTCTACGGTGTCTACCGGCACTGCAGGGCTGTGAAGTAGTGATATAGCCAGTAATATAGCTATGGAGCCTCTGGTGATTTAACATAGCTATGGATGATGGCCCATTTATGGATGATTCATGGTGGTATTTGCCCATCAAAAATGGTGATTTTCCATGGCTAATAGGGAATGATGCACAATAACTATCAATACTAATCCCATTCCCCCATTCCCATTCATTCCCTACGTTTAACACCAGTAAGAATAATATTAATTGGTGATATACCTAAAATATTAGCAAAAACATATTCTACAGAATTACTAAAATTTCCAAACCAGCCATTGAACATACTGTAGCAGATGAGTGTTTGGAAAACAACCCATTAATCCTGCAACCAACACCATGACTTGGTCTTCCAATGACATGGTCGGCTGCACCCTCAGTTTGATCGATGAATTGTTTGTGCACCTCGGATCAGCTAACCCAAAGCTGCTGTGGTTGTATTTGCCAGGTGAGTTTTACAAATACCACCACGTGGGGAAAACATTGCATGCTATATGCTCAGTAATTACATCATAAGTGAATCACAAGTTACTTCGGCATGGAGATTGACACGACATGCTTCCCAACCATCCTCTTCTTCTGTCTCCTGGATGTTTGTTCACCTTGTAGCCTGTCAGTAGATCCTGATTGCAGCTGCTTATCCCACTTTTTTTTTGCTAAAACGCCTTGTCTTTTTTGTTGATGTCTAAATCCCCACCTGCTCCGTGTCTGGGATATTAACTGAGATAGATCACCTCAAAAATCACCCAGTCTTCGAGGTAAGAATGCCAGCAGCATGGAACCTTTCAGGACTTGGCGCAGCTGATTTTTGACCTGCACCAGGCCTATGGCGCAGTGGCTGTGCTATCTCAATGACAACCATCATCTTTCTGGGATTGCACCTCTTTCAACATCTTTCAAGCACAAAACGAAAGGGGAAATATGGGGACATGATTGAATCATTGAAAAACGAGGCTTAATGAGGCTTAATGGATGGTTCATAGATGTTTATAGCTTATGGAAATGGGGGGTTCTGAACCTGCCTGCTCTATTGGGGACTCCAACATCTGGAAGGATGACAGATCACAAACAACGACCTCCTGAAGGAACAATGTGGGTCTCCCCCATGCCACAAAACGTGTATAATTACCTAGATGATACTCATATATACGCGCGGATATGGTTGGAGTTCTCCTGTGCCTGCAGACATATGCACCAGTTTTTGAGACATGACATATGCTGGCGATTTCAACTCCGTGCAGGTGTAAAGCTGTCAACAGCAGAGTTCTTGTCCGCAGTCCAAATGATTTTTTTTTTGAAAATGTGACTCGCTCACCATAGGGCTGGTAGGGCCGGCCTCCAGACGTTGAGGAAGTAGGAGGCAGAGCCCCGGCCTGCCACGACTCGAAGCTCGAATTCTTACGTCATATTGATGTCATATCATTGTGATACCCTCTGGTAATTTAACATAGCTATTGAAAATGGTCATTTTTATTGGGAAAACTCACTATAAATGGCCATGTTCAATAGCTATGTTAAATTACCAGAGGGTATATTGTGATGTGATGATTTCTAAGATATAACCCTTCTACCAGCCATACCACAATTATCCACAATTGGGGTTGGAACGGCGGCATTATATGGCGAAGTTTCAACCCCACTTGTGGATAATTGTGATATAAATTCGAATGCAAACTCTCCAAACGGAGTTCTACATGCACGTAATAGTCACTCTTATGCGCCAGATTTTGCGCTTCACTTGCTTGCGGGCATTCTCATCGTTTCTATTCACTGAGACCATGCGAAACCCAAGTCCTACAACACAGTTCCTCACATATTCTTGGACATACTATATAACACGCTCATTGCCATTTCCAACATTCTTTGCATCGTTTTGCATTGTAACTAGCCTGAGCGCAGAGCAAGAGTCCCTGCACCTACTGTACTCAGCTTCGCACAAAGAGAAAACTGAAGTGAAGCTCTTTGTGCAGTTGGAATCAGATGAGGATGATGATTGAATGAATGGAACGGAACGGGAAGGGAAGGAAATGATCTTGATTGATTGTTTTATGGTACAATTGACATATATATATATAATTGATATGTATATACACATATAATATTTACATATACATATGCATATACACACACATATATATATATATATATCTACGTATCACATATACATATACATATACAAATACATATATACATATATATATGCATACATACATAATTATATATATATATATATATTACAGTGTATGATATGTGTTCATGGGTTTATAAACCAACATTCACATTGATTGTCGTGACGCAGTGTGCTGTGGCCAGGTGAGTCCGGAGGCCAAAGTCTCGGTGAAGTTGGTGGCCAACGCAGGCATTGGCACCATCGCCGCCGGCGTGGCCAAGGCGCGAAGGTCTGATGGCCGGTTTTACCATGTTTTTTTCTGCATGAAAAATGGGAAACAAATGGGGATGACGTGGTCAAACAAGTGGTGATCACATGGCATTGTCATGTTTTTTTTTTTAAATGTTTTTAAATGTTCTTTTTTAAATGCTTTTTCATGGGATAACCAGTGATAAACAGCAATGTGGGAGGACAATGGGGGAAAAAGAACTGGAATGTAGCCTACTTGGGGGATCTTGGGGGGCTTATTCTTATCGGTCCCATGGTGAGTTCACATTGGATTAAGTTGGGATATAGGCCCCCTGTGTTGATGTGTTGATCAATGTTGAAGTGATACGCGACTGGATTGGCGACTTTTTTAACTCAAGTGTTTTAGTATGTTGACATGATGTTGTAGTTACTAACTTGAGAAGGTTCGACACACTTTTTTTTTTGTTCTAATATGTTCGAATGATTCCAATACAGTAGGGACAATGGCTTCATTGTCGGTGTCATGTTCCGAAGCAAATCCACATGGTCAAGCCAGGCAAGACGTGAGAAGCAAGGCGAAAATTCACGAAATCATCGGAAGAAATGTGGCAAACCCAATGGTAGCCATCCCCAATTGGGTTTATTATTGGGTATACCCCTGGTAATGGCATGATTTGAAATACCCCCAAGTGGTTGGACGTGCTCGGTGAATGGGATGGTTTATTGGCTTCACATTCCCAGCGTCAACAAACTCTTCACGCTTCACAACTTCACGTTTTCGCATATAGGTCGCTTTTTTTGAGTTTTTTTTTTATTTTTTGCCACGTTTTTTGCAGCCAGATCAGTTTTTTCGCCAGGCGAATGCTGACGTGATCCAAATTTCTGGACATGATGGCCAGGCCCTCAGCGGCCCCCAGGCGTCGCTTCATGTCGCTTCAAGCGCTCACAGCCGCTGGGCCATTTGTGGCCACTGAGGTGGCACTGGTGCTTCGCCCTTGAGTCACTTGGGAGTCGCGATGGGAGTTCGGTGCTGGGTTTATTTCATACGGACGACTGTGGAACCAGGGTTCCGAGAAGTTTATGACTATCCACTTTGGATATCTTTGGATTATCTGAGAATAAGGTTCCAGTATTCCTGGGAATTTCTGGGAATTCCTGGGAATTTCTGGGAATTCCTGGGTAAATCGCAACAACCTCACTGCGACCTTGGTTACAAAGGGGAATGATCCCCAAATGGTCCAACATTTCAGGCTAGTGAATTATTGTAATTTACTCATGATGATTATTGCCCATTGTTGCCCACAAACATCGAAGATTTTCCGAGATATATCGAGACCATAAATTTCCAGAGCGTAGAGATCCGACAAATTCAGCGATGTTCCGCCAAGGCAGCATCATGCATGCTGGTGGCCCATGGGAGCAAGGACTTTGCGAAGCGCCTGGGATGATGAACGATTTGATGAGGGTATATGAGGTCCTCCAAAACTCTAAGAAACTCTATATAGGGTATATTCTATAGCCATTTAATAGGGATAATGATCATTAACCATTGGGTTTAGGGGTACACAACATTTTCAGACACACCCATATAGTGCCTATAGATGAGACATGGCATTTGATAAAAGTGAAAAATTGCACTGTTTACCAGACAATTTTCCAGGTTTTCGACTCTACCTGCTTGAAATCCAATCCTGGAGGATTGCCGTACGTCAAGATTGCTTACCCATCAATGGGGGAACATTCATAAATAGACCAAGGCATAGACTACTCTCTGGTAAACTATGGCAAACTAACATAGCTATTGAAAATGGTCATTTATAGTGAGTTTTCCCATTAAAAATTGTGATTTTCCATAGTTATGTTAGTTTACCAGAGGGTAATCAGCTGAAAGATATGTTTTCCTATGTTTTCCTCTTGTTGGCTTACGCTAAGATATTTACCACCTTTTTGGGGACGCCAAGGGACGCCAAGGTTCAAGATGTCCTGGTTGACAACGGCCTCCGCGAACGTGTGACGCTGCGAGTGGATGGCGGTATCAAGACTGGCTGGGAGACGCGGCGGAAATGGATCATTTTGAGAAATGGGATCTTGGTTAATCTACAAAATGTAGATCCCATTTCTCAAAAATTTTTGATCATAATTTTGAGAAATGGTTAATCTACACTCTGGTTATGACTAACAGTTTGCAATGGTATAGATGGCCCTAATCGAAATAGAATGAAATAGATGGTTTACTTGGGTTTACCGAACTTAAAAATGATAAAATGGGTGGATCTTTCCATGGCGAACTGTTAAATAACCAGATGGTAAATGGATTATAATACTGGTATAACAACCAATAGCAATTAAGATGATTCAATACAAGGATCGAATGGGTATATCAATGGGGTTAGCCTCTGGTAAACTAACATAGCGAACTGGAAAATCACCCACCATGTCTAATAGGTAACTCAACAAATTAGATTGCAATTTTCAATAGCTATGTAACAAATTATCAGAGGGTACCTCTGGTAAATCAACATAGACCTTGAAAATTACCAATTTGTAGTGGAAACTCATTTTCATTAATCTTCCAGCCCCTATCTGGCAGGGTCTATGTGAATTTGCAGGGAAACCCTGGGGTTAACATAGAAAAAGATGTGGAAAAGCCATGGGAAACCCTGGGAAAATGATCGAGGGTATCTCCTTGTAATATACCAGGCTTTATCGAGTCGCAGTTGAGATCATTTTGCTCACAACAATTGTTCCATACTCAGCCAGCTTTGATATTGTGATATATTGTGATGCCCTTTTTAGACAGCAGGAACCAATTCGTTTTCATGCACAACCTTGAGGATCGGCACACATCTTCATGAGCTGTTTTTCATTATATGAGTCAAACCTGGGCCCAGGTCACGGTCACTCCCCCTTGGCCAATGTTATGTTCAGATATGTTCAGATGGCCACGGCCACAAACCATCGTACCAACCACCAAGTACAGTCCATTAGGGCAGCGGCAACAGCGGTTGTCCAAGTCGTGCCACCTTTTGAAAGTTCAAGCCCTGGGTCAAATGGTGGATCCACTGTGGGTTTTGGCGACCTCACTGCTAAAATAATCTGAAAAAAATGCGAAAAAATCAAACTATATCCAGAATTATCGAGACTTGGATGATCTTGGATGATGGGAACAAATTGCATCAGACATCATCAGACCCTCCGATTCAGGATGATTTAAGTAGGTTTTCATGGTGCAACAAGCCAGGGTTTCCGGTCAAACATTTACAGATAACCTCCATTCTTCATGTCAGAAAGGTTTCCAACTGTACCGACTGCATCCCAATGTTCAATGGTAAAAACCAGGGTTTCGGATGTTTCGAGCCAACATGTTCCTAGCTTTTCCCTACAAAATCCCCTTTGACGACCCCCAGAGGACCCCCCCCGTTCCTGCGGTGCGTCTTCCTACGGAGCCAAGGACATTGTCGTGGCGGCCATGATGGGTGCGGAGGAGTTTGGCTTCGGCAGTGTGGCCATGATTGCGGAGGGATGCCACCTGAATCGAAAGGGGGGGATGGGGGATATTGGGGGATGATGGATGATGGATACTACCCTCCAGTTATGACTAACATAGCCATGGTATAGATGGCCCTAATCGAAATAGATGGTTTATGATGGTTTACCTATTAAAAATGGGTGGATCTTTCCATGGCGAACTGTTAAATAACCAGAGGGTAATTCATGAGATTATGATAGATGATACCAGATGATACAAGATGATGTGAAAGTCTGGTAATTTAACATATAGCTATTGAACATGACCTGTGTGTATAGTCCCTTCTCCCTATTACTAAATCTCCCCTAAATAACAAGAGCTATCCCAAATTATTGGTTTTGGGAAATTTCAGCTCGGTCAATTTGAGATTTAATTGATCCCCTTTGGAAAACAATTAAAAAATCAAGGTCCATTTGAAGATCCTACCTCGTTAATAATAAAAACTAGCTAACCCCGGGGTGTTTTTTGTTAGGTTCCGTTTGTTAAAATCGAAAATTTAAGTATCTTTTATTAAGGTTTTAAATTTAATATTAGGGGAAAGCTTTGAAATCCAATTTTTGGCAATATTTTAATTAGATTATAACAGGAAATTTAATTGATTTTGAAAACGCAAATTTAAGTTTTTTTTTTTAATTAAGGTTAATATTAGGAGAAAGCTTTGAAGCAATTTTTGCTACTATTTTAATTAGATTATAAAAGGGGAATTTAATTAACTGGTTGGTGGTTTGGAACATTTTTCATTTTTCCATATATTGGGAAGAATCGTCGCAACTGACTAATATTTTTCAGAGGGGTTGAAACCACCAACCAGTTGAGGTTTTTGATTTAATATTAGGAGCCAGCTTCTCCCCCGAATATTAAATACCACCTACCAGTAATAATAAAAACTACCCCTAGGTTTTATTTTTTTTTGGGAGGGGGCATTTAATATTAGGGTGAAGGGATTAGTATTATTAACACTGATTTTCATTTTTGTTTACTAGAGCCCACAAGAGTATATAATGATATATGATATGTCTGATTTTACATGTGCGTTTTAAGAAACAATAGGAAACAATATTTGTATGAAACCAAACCGTGAACATGAATTCTAAATCATATGAATGTGGTACTGCAAGTCTGTTTAAAGGACAAACATCAAAACCCAACATTGATCAACTGACATGATTTAAGGGCAATCAAAAAAGTAAACCACAACGGGTTTAAGAGCCTAGTTTTCAGGGCCTGAAGAGCATTGCCTACCACCATTTTGGGCTGCCAAGCTTGCTACAAAGGTCAGAGGATGTTTGGAAGTCTCAATTGGCATGCGAAGAACATCATCAGAACCCCATTTTGCTTTCCATGTATCAATGAGACATGAAATGTTAAATTTCGATCGTTGATGCTCTTTTTAAATTTGTGTTCGAAAAATTTAACGATCGTTTTTAACGTTAGATCTCAGCCGCCCCACCCGGGCGACTCAGGTATCATGGCAAGGGTATGCCACATGAACCGATGTCCCGTGGGCGTTGCCACGCAGAGGGAAGACCTTCGAAGCTCGGCGCAGTCTGGGTCTTTCCCTGGGTCCATCTGGGTCCCCGAGCCGTGGCGATTTGTCACACACATAATTCACAACCATTGATATGTTGTTTTTTTAATGTTAAACTAACTTGAATATATTTTTAATTTTTATATACTTTAATGTTGATCAACCAAATTCAACCACGGTGATGAACAGTGAATCACTTGCACCAATAGTTACCTATATTTAGAAGGTTGGAAGCAAGGAGCATCAAGCAGCCCACGTGAGGAAAGAAGTTCCCCGGGACCCCAGAGCATGTGGCGAATTTCATGCTCTTTGTGGCTGAAGAAGTTCGCACCATCATCGCAGCGCTGGGTGTCTTGGATTGTCTTGGCGGGTCCCGATGGCATGGGGTTGGCATCGATAAAAGCACCCCGCTTTTGATGGTTTGTTATCAAAGCTCACCTCATTTTGGTGTGGTTTAAGTCCCAAGTTGTTGTCTTCGCTTTGGTGATGTGAATCTATATATCATTTTGAGTTGCTGCACTGAAGTTGGCCAATGGTCACCAGCTAGGTTTGTTGCTGAAACTCCCGATTGGAGATTGGATCTCTACCAGTCGTTTAATTCCTTCTGTATTGGTTAATCACCCCAGCTGCCCTGTTGCATTATCATTTTTTTCCATATGAATCTCAATCCAAGAGGCAAAATCCACATGCTTGCTCACAAAATCTCATTTTTTGGTAATCAGAACTTCAAAATCTCCATTTTTTTTTAGTTTTTCGTGGTCAAAATCCACATTTTGAACTATTTTTGAACCATTTTCTACCTTGGTGGCAGCCACAGTTCTTCCACCTCCGAGGTTTCCGGTCCCTGGAGAAAGTCATCGGGCGCTGCGACCTGCTCCGTCCGCGCGCGGAGGGCGCGCTGCGGCGCAACGTGCCGCAGCCGGCGCTGGCGTCCCAGCCGAAGGCGACGGCGGGGCGAAGGCCAAAGAAGTTGGCGAAGACGCTGGGCCTTTCAAAGTCACTTACCCTCTGGTATTTTTTAACAGTTTGCCATGGAAAATGGATGAAAATGGTGATTGATAGTTGATTGACCCATTAAAAATGGTGACTTTCTATAGCAACATGTTAGTTTACCAGAGGGATCCAGAGGGTAATACATGTTGATACCCTTCAGTAAACTCGAACTGGAAAATCACATCATTTGTCATGAGTTGACCAACTGCTGACGGGATCATTGGACCTTATTTTTTGAAACATTTATCTGGGGAAATTATGTTGTGACCTCACTGTTCTCCCGAACCCTGGAATCATGGTCAATAAGGGAAATCATCCCCAAATGGCCGAACTATTCAGGTTAGTGAATTATTATAATTTACCCAGATTTATAACTGGTTGATGGTTCGGAACATTTTTTATTTTTCCATATATTGGGAATAGTAACCCCGACCCCAACTGACTTTCATATTTTTCAGAGGGGTAGGTATACCACCAACCAGATAAGTTCAACCCCCAAGGTAATAACGGTGAACCAGTGAACCCTGTGTTTTGGTAAACAAGGAGACACCGGGGTTGGGTGCAAAGCAAGGGGACCACCTGAAGAAATGGTAAGTTATGTTAGACACTACAGGAATACTGGTATAATGGGGTTATATCTGATTATATATGACTATTATGTGAAAGGAACTATCAGGTAACCATTTTATATCTGATTAATTCTGATTATATATTATGTGAAAGGAACTATCAAAGGACATCAAGGGACCATTTTATTCTTATTTCTCAAAAACATTCAACAACTACTACACCTTACCCAGCGTGGGCATCGCAGCAATTCTGAGGACCTCGGTCGTGAATTTGGAAAGTTTCTACGCAGAAGAGAGGCCCAATGAGGAGAATCGAGCCTCATGGGTGGGCGCTAAACGCAGGATGCCCGCGCATAGCAACTTGGCAGAAGTGGTTGGTGATATAGGAAACAGAGTTTCTTATGCTTTTTTCATGTCGCTGTCACCTAGCCCGTTAAGGTATATAATCTATTAACCCATATCCATCCATATCCAAATGTGCCAAATTTGCCTATCCCGACTCATGCCGAAGTCCTCTTTCGCATGACCACAACGAACTTCAACAAACTGTATATTTTAACCAATACCTTATCAACAGTGGTTGCTAGTTGAGATTATTGAACTTCAATCGAGGGTTGGTTCACCCACTGATTTGCGTGCGATGTTCATCCCAGTTGCATATGGATTCCGAACCGCTTAAGATATACCATCCCAAGTTACGAACGGGTTGATCATCAATCATTTGCTTAGACCGAATAACTTGTATATACCTATCATACTATATATATATATACTTGGATAGGCCTTAAACATGTGAGCAGCGCCGAAAACCTACAAGAAAATCCAAGAAACCAAGACAGGATTTTATTAAAAACATTCAATCAACTTCCTTCGCGAAAGCCTCCGCAAAAGAGGAGGTAAAATTTCTAACCACGAAAGGCCCGCAAAAACAAATATGATGGACTTAGCGTCCGCAAAAGCTAAACGTGTGGTCGCGTAAGTACCACGAAAGCTCCGCGAAAGTCATTTGGGAGTAGAGATTCGCTCAAAGGGTTTTCAACACCGCTACGACTTTCCCAAAACCTGGAAGAACTTGGACAAAAAAAAATATAGGTCAAAGATTTATGGCATGGCAATGCATGGCATGGCATGGTTTCATATATGAAAACATACATCCATACTGTGTAATCTCTGTAATCTTTGACCATTTCCACGACAGGCAATGGTTGTGTGCTGGACGACGACATCTTGGGTGATACCTCGGTGGCCAAGGTCCTGGAAGAGAACGCGGGGCACGTCCAGAAATCCATGGAGATCAGGAGCAGATCCCGATGCCCGGGGTGAACTCACCCCATAGCTCCACGAAGGATGTATGGCAGTGAAAAACATACACCATACGCCATGGTTTTGATGGTCATTGTAATATGATAGGCATCAATCTTGCATAATTATATTATAATATGGGGCCATACGTGTAGATAAGTTCCTTGCTTGGATAGAATGGGATAGAATGTTGGGTTTACTGCGGTATTCGCAGTATAACATGTTGGTTCAACAAGAGCCTGAAAGAAGCCGTCTTGCTCGGTGTATCAGTTGGGAAGATCTATGGGAAGCTCTTCATGTTGTGCGTGAGGAATCCTAGGTGCTTTTGAGGGTTCTACTTATTGAACATGCCACATTCGCAAAGTGTGTGTGAGGTTCCATGTTGAATTCATCAAGCGAAACTCCTATATTTGGATATATTTGGCAGAAGGAAGCCAGGCAGTCCTGTAAAAATATGTAAACAAATCAATATTCTTGACCAACCAGCATCAACCAACTCCGTTCTGAAGGTCAGTCGTTCTAGTCAACCTAAGTAATTCCTGCTGTTTCTCACAGATCCCAGCAGCGTTCCCCGGTGAGATCGGTGGGCCGCGAGGAACACCGACAGATCCTTGGGTGGCCGCATTGCGGGGACCATTGCGGCGAAGTATGGTGACCACGGTTTCCAAGGCGCAGATCCAATAGATCTGCTGTATTTGTTCAGAACCACAAAATGGTCATGATCATTTACTGTATTCAGTGATTCGAATCCACAAAAAATGATCAAACAATATCAAAATACATGGATTTATGTGGATTTAATCATCTGTAATCATCTATATAACATCTGGAGTTTAACCATCAGAATTTCTGAGTTTCTGGTGGAAAAAACAGACCTCACTGGCCGACCCACCTTTTGGAGAACCGGGATGATGACGGGTGAAGCAAAGCCAAGAATTCGTGGAGGTGGCATAGCTAGGCACATGTAGATATGATTAGATATGTTCCAAATGTGCATATAAAATTATGTATTATGATTTTATTATATGATAGTTTATCATATATTATATATGAGAATCATGATATGACAATTGTAAAATCCACGGGATACAGTGCCAGGAATTGGGTTTCCAAGTCCCAGCTGAATGATTTAAGACCGCAGGATAGCGTGAGCTCGGGAATGCCCTATGTGTGGACACCCTATGGTCAATGGGAGTTTCAGGATCCTAAAATGGAGGTACTGTACCATATAAGACCATATTTTCTGGGGATATTCCCTTACATAGCCCTTACATAGGCCTTATATATATATATATGGTAGCCTCCAATTTAGCATCCT
>Ga0126342_10018231_pt1 | contig 12053 bp, 17 predicted proteins | sample Cyp1metagenome_FD_92528 | JGI IMG/M metagenome (GOLD analysis project Ga0126342, IMG submission 92528) | Coral microbial communities from Lord Howe Island, Old Settlement Bay, Australia - Cyphastrea 1 metagenome | ecosystem: Host-associated > Invertebrates > Cnidaria > Coral ... | reverse complement strand
TCCAGCGGTGCACACTGAGCTGGGCAGCTCCCAGGTTGAGGTCCAGCAGTGCACACTGAGCTGGGCAGCTCGCAGGTTGAGGTCCAGCGGTGCACACTGAGCTGGGAAGTTGGCAAAGAGCTTAGCGAAGAGTTGGCAAGGCGGAAGTGGACATGGAAGTGGAGGCAGAGGTGGTGGAGGAGAAACTGGAGGAGGAGGCGGAGGAGGAGGAGAAGGAGGAGGTGGAGGACGAGGAGAAGGCGGAGGAGGAGGAGGCAGTGGAGGACAGCTAGCGAGGAGGAGAAGAACAGCTCTGATAAAATCTAACAAACCTCACCTGGCAGGTGGGGAACTATCCCCATGACATCCCATGTCAGTGTCCTAAATATTTAGAATCGATGCCCGATGAGGTGCCATATGAGCTTTCGCAAGACCAACTGGACTGGCTTCGCCTGATCTTCGCCGTGTACAGCGGCGCTTCCGTGGTGGAGGACGGCAGCCGAATCACTGGGGAAGTGCTTCAGAAGTTCTATGGCTCCTGGGGCTTGGAACCGTTGGCACCCGAGGCGAACTCGAAGCTTGGTTGAAACTGGCTGGTCGTTGGTGAATCAAAGAGATCCCCCAAAAAAAGGATGGACAAAGTGAAATCCGAGCGGACAATAGATGGTAAACTACTTTTCTATCCTTTTGAGGGTTTACTATAAATCCATCTAACTATATAGAATACTATGGATATAATTAATTCGTATATCTATCAAGAAAACATAGACCTTTAGTTATAAACCAACTTACTTATCCAGGGATATGCCCTAACCCAACATGGGTTACCAATGGATCCACAAGGCCTTCATCTGCTTCCCAGGCAGAGTGTGAGCTTTCAACAGTTGCGGAGGGCCATTGCGTCACAATCCTTGTACCAATATGAACAGGTGCCTCATGACCTGCGGAAGACCTGCGGAAATCCTCCAATTTTTGTGGGATGTTGTGATGTTGCGATGTTGTGGTGCATAGCAACTCGTACTGGAAACCCTGAAACTAAGTAACTAGGTGGTCTCTACTGAAATTGTTGGGGAGGTTGGTTCCAGTATGTTGCAGTGACTTACAAAACTCTCGGGTAGCTGGATCAGCTGGTGTTTTCCATAAGATGGGGGTACCACCCCAAATGGATGGGTTATAATGGAAGATCCTAACAAAAAATGGATGGTCGGCTGCCTTCCGAGCCCAAGACTCCATGGTAGGAAGCCGAGTTGTTTGTCTTGCCCTTTTTTAAAGGTCTCAAGATTTGCTGCGACACAAATCATTGATAGATCTAGAATATACAAACAGGATCAAACAGGTGATACAGGGATCATCAATGATACAGGTAGATTGTTCATGATGAAAGTAGTCGATGTTTGTTTGATACTGCTTGGTGATACACATGACCAGCTGTGGTTTAATCCCAGATAAATATTTTGGTTTATAAACCATAGTAACTACAGAGAACTATAGACTATAGAAGTTACATGAAGTTACTTATTGAAGTAATCATGATTATATATATATATATATATATACAGATAGATAGATAACTATATGGATTGTTGGTTTTTATTGGTTTAACTTTAGAAATATCTACCATAAACCCAACACTTATTGAACTTACTAACTTCGCTGTCCCGACTTGGGGCACGACCAAGCTAATGTAACCCCACCTTGATTGATTACCCAGAGAAAAAATACCTAAAGCACGTTGGTTAATCGTATACTTATATTTCATATATGCATATTATGTATATATTATGTATATATGTATCATATATATATATGTATTATGAGGTACAATCATATTCATGCATGTGTGTATATTATATAATATTATATATATGTACATATTTTCCAAAAAAAGGTCCGATGAAACATCACCATTGTTCATCAGTTGCAAAGTCATCGAATCTTGGCTCTGCAGGGCAGATACTTTGTGGCCTTATCACTGGAAGAAGGACAACATTTGCGAGCTGCCATTCATCGCTTGAGTTTGGATCAGGCGAGTGTTTTTTTTCATCACGCGGATCCTATGTTGAACTAGGTTGATTAAGTTAATTGTTGATTGCTTGAGGAAAATAATATATAACTAAGTGTAACTGATTGAGAAACAATGATTTTGGGTACTTTGGTGGTTCCAGAGGTTGAAATCTGTTGAAAGGCCCCCTTTGTTGCACGATTGCAGCACATCCCCGGCTCAAAGGGACCATGTTTTCGAGTACCCCTTGGGATCTACCCCCTGATCTACTGCAAAACATCACCAGGCTGCCCTCTACTGCTAAACATGTACAGATACATCTAGATAGTGTTGGTCATGTTGCATGGTTGGTGCATAGCAGTGCCACATAGTGGATAGTTCCTGGTGAAGTGGGCGCATTTGATGGATTTTCTCTAGCTTTTACATTCCATACATCAGTCGTTTTGATTGGCACATCACCATATTTGGCAAATTTGGCAACCAATTTGACACATATTCCCCATAATAATTTCTTTATACATGTACAGCATGTCCCCCAGATCCATCCAAATCCCCTGGTTTTTCTGATCAGTTCTCATGAAAATCGCCACAAGTGGACCCCATTTTCACAAAACACCCAACCCCATTATACCCCATTGGTAAACTAACATAGCTATGGAAAATCACCATTTTCAATGGGTAAATCCACTATAAATCACCATTTTCAATAGCTATGTTAAATTACCAGAGGGTACCCCATTGGTATTGCTTGGTATCCACCGTTCAAACCACCTCCTGGAGGTAGCTCCGGTGTTGCCTGCCAGCTGCAGCTTAGCTTTGCGCATCCTTCCCTCCTCCCCGCGACACAGCAGCTGTCACCTGCTGGCCTCCCTGGGATCCTACGCAAGGCACGGCTATCAGTTGCAGGCGCGTGAGCATGCGTGAGCTGGTGACAAGTGAGCTGGTGAGACAGCCTGGTTGAGTTCATGGCTTTTCACAGTTCGTGGATTCTGATCATTCCCCATATCAAATTGCAGTAAAAGCTTGGAATTCATCATCAACCAGCGTTATTGAACCTACTTAGAACCTCTACCCATAAAAATTGCTAAAAATCCCAAGTCATTAAAAGCGGGTCGATTATATTAACCCAGTTTTGAAGGCACACATGTCAAGGTACTGCGGTTTCAGGGGTGGCTGGTTCCCCAGGCTGCAGAGCAATGTTTCCACTTCACCAACTGTGTGGCTGGGCTGGCGAAGATGCTGGAAATTCCTACAAATTTATGGGCTTTGAAGGGCAAAATCCTATAACTGGGGTATTTTCTTTGAGGATTGAGATGATTCTGGTGGAATTCTTTGGAAGACTCCATCGCCTCGGTGTTTGGTGAACTTCAGATCCGATCTTCACGGAGTCATCTGTCCGGCTGTCCTCTGAGGTGGCGGCTGATTTCCCAAGCGCACGACTAGTCAGTCCAAAACACAAATCACAAACATCGCAAGCATTAAAAAACACACAAAAAGCATCCATGTGTTTGTTAAATCACCATGTTTGTTTGTTAAATCACCGTTTTTGCTCGTTAAATGTCCATCTTCGTTTGGGGGTCCCACCCACGGCCACCCAGGATTCCCTACCTCCCCAAGCACAGCTGGTGCTGCTGCGCGTGCTGCGCTCGGCGCCCTTGGAGAAGCGACGCTTGTGGTGGGAAGACCTGCGTCGCTGCCGGCGCCGGCAGCGCGACGTGTGGAAGAGGCGGACACGGTGAATCCGCGGACAGGGAGCGTTCAATCCAGGTAGATGTTGGATGATGATCTTGTAATATGTGTATAATAGCCTGATAGAGGTTGTATAATCCATCCATGGTTTTTTATAGTGTATAAAATAGAGGGTATACCGTTAGTATAGAGCTCGTATGGGTTCTATCTCCTCCTTGTCCCATTGGTTGATTTTAGCAAGAGGGGGAAGGTTTACCCCTTTAACCAGAGGTTTGTTTGATGATGGTATACCAAACCAGCCCAAACCTATAGTTCACGGAGTTCAGCCCAAGAAAATTCTCTGGATTGCCCAAAAGTTTTTGGGGATTTGATCAAGGACTGAGAAAAGCAGAATTTCCACGAAGCAGTTGATACAATCATCTGCTTGGTGGTTTGGAACCATGGAATTTTATGGAATTTTATGACTTCCTTTTTTTTTGCTGTATTGCCCACATCTTATACTGTACAATGGTTGTCCCATGCTGGTGACCTAAAAAGAACTGGTGGGTTTTTGGTGACTGCCTTCCTCCGAGGTTGCCGGTCAGAAGAATCTTCATGGAGGTTGACGAGTTCAAGGCTCAGTTTTCTGCCATGGGCATCATGAAGTCAGCAGTTGTGAAACAATTCCGTTGGAGATATGACATAAACTTAAACTCAGTTTGTAAGTTTTTTTCTCTACTTCTCCCCCCTAAGACCTGCCATATTTTCTTGGATTTGTCAATCATGCCAATCCCAGCTGGGAGGCCTTGGCCAGCGAGAGCCTGTTGCAACTCCTGCGGGACTCGTTGGAACGGAAGAATCTGTGGCCGGCAGATGTGTTTCACCTTTTAGATCAAGAGAAGCAGGGCTATCTCCTGCAGGCGACTCATGGCGCTTTTCGCGGGGTTTTTGAGGGGTGATAATTATGGGATGTTTCTGAAGGGCTGGGTGACACTTTGAAATTGGGGGAGATTAACAGTAGATATACAGTAGATACACTAGATATTAATTAGCTAATTAAGTCCAATTGAACAGCATCTAGAACTTTGAACTGTGGAGGGATCTGATTTCTGGGAGCTTGGTATGGGCCCCAGTGAAGTCGCCTCGTCTCCAGGCAGACTTGGCCCATGGCGTCCCATGGATGCTAAGCAGCGAGAAAAGCATCAAGGAGGCAGAGAGGACTTGTGTCCCTTGGCCGCGGAAAAAACATGGGGAAACTGCGGGAAAATTCGGGAACACCGCCAGATCCGCCAGACTTTTGATGGATATTCAAGGAAAATCTAAGGAACACATGAGAAAATCTGAACGAAAACCATCAGTTTTGATGATTGTCCAGAAGAATCTAGAGGAAAACCATCAGATTTTACCAGCCAACATTACTTTTGCAGCATGTTCGAGGAAAACCATTTGATTATTAAAAAAAAACATCAGAATTTGCCGGCCAGAATTTAGGCTTTCCCCAGAAGTTCCCATTCAAGAAAATCTGGGAAAATAAGCAGGTGGCTAGAACAGGACAGTCTTGATCCTCCAGTTGATACCGGAATATGTTGTTATGTTCGGTTGCCATGTTTGATCAATAGTCTGAATGTTGATACTCATGGAATACAACACTGTAAAGATAGACACAATCAGCATCCGGACACTTGAGACGGAATCTAAGTTGAAATGGTGGTTTCAAGTTTCAATCATGTTTGATTTGTCCTCTAGTAATCCAACATGACCACGAAAAATGGTCATGTTAAGTTGAGTAGATAAATAATCTACAAAGGGGCAATTGTCCATGGCATGTTTTTCTTCAAGTACAGATATTTACAGATATTCACAGGATGGTATGATTATATAATCTATCTGGAAAGATGATTCAGATGATTGATTTGTTATTTGGAATGTGTTTTCTTTTTTTGTAAGGAGCTGAGACCGTTGACCAAAACTGCATGGACCTCCGGGAGCTCATTTTTTTTGAAAAAAACCAGCCACCTGAGATGGTCATGGATGGTCATGAATTTGAAGGAACAAACATAACCCCCATGTCTGACTGGATATGGTACAAAAATTATTCATGGAAAATCATGGTAAACTCCCCAGTTTCTGGTAGATTTACTGGAGGAACCAATCCAGAAAGGTTTTGGATGTGATCCCCTACGACCAAAGTGATGACTTGGAAACAAAAACCCACCACCTCTTGAGACATCTCATCAGTGCATAACATAGAATATGGAACCATGGCCATTTGCCCAGCCAAGACGTCTGTATGAGTTATGTCAATGAAATCAAGTCAGGGCTATTTGGTGGCTTTAAATATGTGGGTTTGCCTGAAAATAGGGTATACACCCCAAATCCAATGGTTGATCATGATTTCAACGGGCCAAAAAAATCGGGGCACCCTATTTCCAGACAGTTCACCATGTGGGCCCAAGCCTCCCCATGTGTTCATGGCAATCTATCATGGTTCCTTGTACCCTCTAGTCAACTAACATGGAAAAAATCACCATGTTGAATGGGAAAACTCACTATTTCTATGGCCATTTAATTTTCAATAGCGAACTGTTACTCATTACCAGAGGCTATCATGGTTCCCTTCATCAACTCACTGAATATATTCATCCCCAAAATAAACCAGGAATGTTTTTCTACTGATTGTTCATCGGTCGCGTCTCCGACGAAGGTCGGGGCAGAAAGAAAGTTGCCACCAACTGGTAAGCAACTAGTAACTGGATATAACCATCAGTGAATATATAGGTATTATAGGTAATATAACCACTATTATGATGGCTATATTAGTATCTTTGGGGATAGCAGCTTGGGGATCGGCTCAAGCTATAGCTTCGTCTAAAGCTTGGGTGACCCGCAATCCAAGGGTTTCTTGTCATATGTCCGTATATTAGACCAGGATAACCATTGGATTGTGGGTTAAACAATGACATCTATAAACCATTGGTTTATGTGATATTACTGTACTATGTCCATTCAACATAAGTTATGTTCTGGAGGTCCATCATTGTTGGAGTTCTGGCGGAGGTCCAAAAATCTGAGGTTTTGGCTGTCTACAGCACCTTCCCTGCATTGTTAGAGACCCTCTTTGCCACCTTTGATGTGGACCGGAACGGTCGGATCGATTTAGAGGCTAGGGACATGGGTGGATAGGCTGGGTTTGACCGTTTGACCCCCCAGAAATTGCAGTGGTTGGTCCATTTTTTGTTGGCACTGGCAGACTGGCATTGGCCATAATTTGTTATGTATTTCCGGAAAAACACTGGAATGGATGAAGCAACTGGATGTCATTGTGCATTGTATTTTAGTTTTTAGTATATACTGAAATCTGGATCGTTCTTTCAGTCATGATTGTGAATGAATATCTGAGGTCTCCTTCAATGAAAGATCCATTAAGTCCTTGGTGCAAACCACTCCTTTGGTGCATTGTCAGTATCTTCAGACGTTTTTTCATGACTTAAAATCCCTTCAACACGTTGGACCTCATCTTCTTCTACTTACTCTCTGGTAATCCAGCATGGCAATGTAACATCTCCCATTCATGATTTCCTCAGCTAGAAACCTCCATATGCATGAGGTTTTTCAGGTTTTTTTCCAGGCAGTCACGTTACCAGATGGCATTTTGTTCTCAGACTCGTCCAAATCATCACCAACCATCTTCCAAATCACCATCTATCAGTCTATCACCGTCTCATCATCCCGCCAGGAGTTCAAAGTAACTCTGGAACCCGATCTTGGCAGCGACGGATGAGCCGCCAAAGTCTGCGGCTGCGACGTGCCCGGCCGAGATGGAGACGAAGAACAAGCCGAACGCCATGGAGAGCAACGTCTCGTGTAGACTCAAACGGCTTTGTCTGAAGATATGGGGAATTTATCATGATTTACCATGGATTAACCAAAATCTCCCATTTTTTCTGGCCACTTTTCCTGCTCAAGATGATTGATGATTGATTGATGTGTATGTGGAATGGGCGATTCATGGCGGTTATTCCCTATGTTCAGACAAAGCCAAATGTCCATGGACGATGAGTGGCAGTGATGCGGGAAAAAAACAACAATCGCCCAGAGCAACTTGTTCTTTCCGGGAGCGGATGTCTTTTGGTAAGGTCTTGAAAGTATGTACCCTCCAGTAATCCAACGTGTCAATGGAAAATCCCCTCTAAGTGGAGGTTTTTAATGGGGAAATCATCTACAAATGGGGAATGTCCATTGCCACGTTTCATTACCAGCTGGTAGGTCCCTTTATCGTTTTGGATACCAGATGTGATTTCAGAACAGTGAAGGTGACTTAGCTGCCGTCGTGTTTGGCTCAGAAGCTGGCTCCATTTTGCACGTGGCATTTTGCTCGACTTCATCCCTTCTCAAGATGTGATACCTGGCATGTTTTGAGACTCGGGCTGCTCTGCACAGAACTTGATCTTGGATCTGGATCTTGGGAATCTGTGGGGAGATGATGATTACCCTCTGGTAAACGTTTACATAACTATGGAAGATCACCATTTTTAATGGGAAAACTCACTATTTCTATGGCCATTTTCAATAGCTATGTAACAAATTACCAGAGGGTATCAGTATTGTTCTTAATGATACTCATCATCAGTTTTGTCATCATCAGAATTCTCATTCTGATACTTAGCTTCGTATCACGCTCATTAATAAGTATTCTCAATGCTTATTTATTACATGTTATTCCCATCATAGACCCAAATTTGGAGCAACACTAAAATGCTTTATTTATAGATTATAGATATATATCCCCAACAAATCCTCTCGACAATCCAGTTCAAAACCAACTTAGCTATCATAAATCCAGTATAAATCCCCAAGAATCCCCATATTATTTAATGGTTAACAACAGGCGTTTTTGAAACGCACCAAAGATTCGGATGAACATTCACCGAGCCAGGCATAAAGCGCTTCTGGGAGGTCCTGAGATCTACAAGGAAGGTGCCGGCGAAGACAAAGGCGGGAACCAAAAAACATGGACTGGTTGGGATGAATTTGGTCAATGTTTTTAATTTTCCATAATATATGGGATAATTTTCCAAACATTGACATGGCTACACTGGTTGGTGGTTTGGAACATGAATTTTATTTTCCATAATATATGGGATAATCCCACCCATTGACTTTCATATTTTTCCAGATGAAACCACCAACCAGTTGAGAATCGTTGCGAATCGGTGGGCGATGATTGGTTTGTTTGTTGTGTTTTTTCCTGCTAGAAAGGCAATTGATGATGATGATGATGATGATGATGACAATAGATCAATTACATCAATATATGAATATAGTATTATAGATATTGTATTTGAGATATATTTAATTAGTTTGATGGTAGAGTATTAGACATGATATTTACATTACATTATGATCGTATGCATAGAAGGGTTATGATAAGTTTGTGGACACAGCAAGAACTTATTTCAAACGCCGCGAAGTTGAGGCGAACTCGCACGGCTGCAGGTGGGACCACACGGATTCTGTGTGCTGATGCCACTGACTGAAGGGTAGATCATGAATGGAATGATGGCAACAGATGTTTGTTTGCTATCCCATAGGATCCATGTATGATATATATGCTAACATTTGGGGTATATATCCTATAGGTATTTTACTTCGACTTCGCGATTGTGGCAAGTAGATCATGACATAAACACATGAACGGAGCATGGGAGTGAAGGTATACGATTGGAACACAGTTTTTAACTTCAATTAGCCTCTCTGGTTATGTAACATCACCATCTTTGATGGGTAAACCGGGTAAACCAACTATAAATCACCCATTTTCCATAGTTTTTTGTATGTTTACCAGAGCTTAGATTCGTTGTGTTTGGAGTGGTTGAAACATGTTGAAACAAGCCGTTGGATTCCTCCACTTTGGGCTGATCGAATTCCACCGCTTTGATGATGTGCATACGATGGTCATCAAACCTCTTCTTCTATAGACCAATTAGTCATACACACACTATAGATAGTATACAACCTATACATATATTCATGACCTTTTTATCTATGGCTATATAGATCAATCCTATTCTTCTACAGAAGATATAGTCATACACAACTGGTCGACCAGGTCGTCCCATAGCACACGATTCTTTGGATCAGATCTATGGTGGACGACCCACTTTGGGATGGCTCCACCAGTTCCAGAATTTCCAGAAATCTTCTCATACTATTGGCGTTTCTGAAATATGTTCATACAAATAAAACACGAAAACACGACCCACATGCGAACCATGGTCCAATGGTGCTGGAATATTTACAACTACATTTACCACAAAAAAATGACCCAAATCTACGTAAAATCTTCTAGCACCATGGAGCATCGCTTTATAAAACCTTGCCATGTGGAAAACCTTCGCTGCTGCCACAGGCCTTCATTGGAGCCATTGCCATTGGCGACTTGGTGAAGTCAACCTTGGGACCGAAAGGCGGACAGAAACGATGAAAGAAGACCCGGTGGAAGGACCATTTTGAATAGGAACATCAGGGATAACTTAATAAGCATCCTTAAAAAAAACATGGTCGATTTTCCATTGCTGAAATTTCTGGTATTTCGAATATGAGGATAGCCTCTGGTAAACTCACAGTTTGCGAAATGGAAAATCACCATGTTTAATAGCTACATCAACTATTTCTATGTGCCATTTTCAATAGCTATGTTGAATTACCAAAGGATAACCATCCATCTATACATGGTTGATTTTGAATTGCCAGGTGAAATTGCTTGTGGATTTTTCGAATATGAAGAGGTTGACACAAAACTGAGACCCCAAATCGATTACCAAATACCCATTCACTAAACATGAATACATGATATAAACGCGACCAACATTTGGTTGATGTTTTGATGGTCTTTGACCACATAAATGGGGTAATGCCCGTTTGGGAGTTTCATCTGGCTGGAAAATACCCCATGTAAGGTGACTTTTCACGATTGCTCAATGGCCAGGTTAGATTACCAGATCATCATCGCCAACATATTATGGCACACATGTGTTTTTTGTTTGTTTTATCAGGGACTGTTGCATGACCAGGCATAACATGACAGAAATCAATGGACATCAGCAAAACAAGGCTTATCGAAGATGATCGTTTTGCAATAATGTGATTGACTTTGACCACCATTTTTTTCAATGTGTGTGTGTATCTCAACCACCAAGCCAAGAAATGGATCAATATCACCTATGCAGTAAATGGTGCTCAAAAAGTTTGTTTTTGTGTTGTATCAGTATGACTCCGGGGTGGTGGTTTCAAATAGTTTTCTCTTTTCCTATATAGTTGGATTTGGGATAATTTTCTCACTTGCCTGTTCTGTCCGGTGACTACTGTATGAAACTTCCGGTAATGAAACATGGCCAGGGAAAATCCAGAAGATTTGTATGTTTTTTCCCAGTGAAACCTCTAGAAACATCCGTGCATAAGGGATTCTTCCAGTGCCACGCTTGAGTACCAGAGGGTATAGTTTGCTCACTGCACATGTTCGATCTTCCAGTTGCTTGTCACATACCAATCAACTCCAGAATCCCTAAAAAATATCCATCCACTGATTAGATATAGGGCCGACAATTAGGATACCCAATGATACCGGTACGACCAATATATAGATTATTGCCATATTCTCATTCACATCGTATTTGTTTGAGGTTTTTCGAAGCCATGTTTGGATGCACCCAGTGCCCATAATTGTTGCTTGTATCCCATGATCCCCTCCACAACCCATAAGATTCCATGAAAAATCCTATTGGATATTAAGCCCTATGAATGTCCACAAGACCCAACGAAAATCTCATCAAATCCCAAGCAAACCCCATCTCATATAGGTGGAAAGTCGTCACGTCCACCCAATCTGACCCGCGTCAGGCATGGACAAGATCCTGCAACCCGCTGGCGGGGGCGGTCCTACTTCAAGTGAACAGCCCCAGAGTTGGAGGGTTTTGGTGGGAGATGGCTGCAGTATATTTCTGGGAGATAGTCTCAATTATGATAGGGAACAATAATCCCCTCAACTACTTAAGGTCTAGAGTACCCAGGCCTCCAGGCTTCAGGGGCCCAGAGTCTAGAGTACTTCCAGGAGCACTGTAGACCCTCCGCATTTAAGGTACTATAGACCCTTGAGCGTGTCTATGTTGGACATGATATATGGATATCCCATAATTTTCTGTTTTGAAGATGTAAGACAGATCTTGTTTTTTCAAAGGTCTGGACAGCTTTTCTGGCAATCATCAGGACAGGTTGGTTTTGATGACCATTGTAGCTCTAGACCTTTGCCAAGCTAGATTCCCCAGTTCTTACAGAGGTCTGGACAGCGTTTCTGGCAATCATCAGGACAGGTTGGGTTTGCTGACCATTGTAGCTCTAGACCTTT
>Ga0126342_10018230_pt1 | contig 12053 bp, 9 predicted proteins | sample Cyp1metagenome_FD_92528 | JGI IMG/M metagenome (GOLD analysis project Ga0126342, IMG submission 92528) | Coral microbial communities from Lord Howe Island, Old Settlement Bay, Australia - Cyphastrea 1 metagenome | ecosystem: Host-associated > Invertebrates > Cnidaria > Coral ... | reverse complement strand
TAGATGTCGAAAAAGTGCACGGCGTTGTGGCGCGAAGCACATTTCCAAGTCAAAATGTACAAAGCACACCAGCTTCGGACCACTTTTGGAAGTTGAGATGTCGAAAAAGTGACGGCGTTGTGGCGCGAAGCACATTTCGAAGTGAAAATGTACAAAGCACACCAGCTTCGGACCACGAAGAAGATTTCCAAGTCAAAATGTTAAAAACACTAGGGGTTCGGACCACTTTTGGAGGTTCAGATGTCGTTTCGCGTGGCAGGCGCAAGGGATTGTGCACCTTGGCAAAAGTGAACAAAACGTGATGGTTTTGTAGCATTTCCAAAAACGATGGCAGGCGTGGGACATTTGAAGAAGATCTTCAAAGATGGATTTCGCGTGGCAGGCGCAATAAAAGACATGTTCAGCAGAGATGTTAGGAGGTCAGGGGGCTGATTTCCTGAGAGGGGTTGCATTTTGGAGCATCAGATATGTCGATTTGCTAAGATGATTTTGCGTGACAGGTGCAGCACTTCGCATGACCTGGCATGAATTTTTCGTGGCAGGCGCAGTACTTTAGATAGGAGGAGTGGAAAAATCTCAAAACGCATTGGTACGAGGCTGTCAGCGCTGCACTTTATTTTCCATTTTTCAAAGAAGTCTCGCAGAATTTGAAGAAGTCTCGGAAAAATTCCTTCGTTTTGGAGGTTGTCAAGTTCAAAAACTGCAGACATCTCGTAGAATTGTTTCGTTTTTGCTGTTGTCAACGTCGAAAAATGAGGACGTCTCGCAGAAGTGCTTCGTTTTCAAGCTGGCAGATAGACAGGGGGATAGATAGACAGACAGACAGACAGACAGACAAACAGACAGACAGACAGGCAGACAGACAGAGAGAGAGAGAGAGAGAGAGATAGATCGATAGATAGATACATAGGTAGATAGGTAGGTAGGTAGGTAGGTAGACAGGTAGACAGGTAGACAGGTAGACAGGTAGACAGGTAGATAGATAGATAGATAGATAGATAGATTAGATTAGATTAGATTAGATTAGATTAGGTTAGATTAGATTAGATAGATAGATAGATAGAAAGATAGATAGATAGATAGATGGAAAGATAGATACGTAGACAGATAGTTAGATAGATAGACAGACAGATAAACAGATAAATAGATAGATAGATGGATGGATAGATAGATAGATCAATAGATAGATAGATAGATACATAGACAAACAGACAGACAGACAGACAGACAAATAGATGGATAGGTAGATAGATAGATAGATAAATAGATAGGTAGACGGATTGATAGATAGATAGATAGATAGAAAGATAGATAGATAGATAGAAAGAAAGATAGATAGACAAATAGCTAGAAAACTAGACAGCTAGATAGATAGGTAGGTAGATAGATAGATAGATAGGGAGATAGACAGACAGACAAACAGACAGACAGACAGATAGATAGATAGACAGGTAGATCAGTAGGTAGGTAGGTAGATAATCAGAGAAAGATAGAGAAACAGAGAGAAAACGAGAGAAAGAGAGAGGTAGAGAGAGAAAGAGAGAGAAAGAGAGAGAGAGAGAGAGAGATCAAGCACCTTTCATTCCATCAGTGGCTTCGCTCTGCCATCCCTGATTCACAACAACCAAGCTCTCCTATAGGCTTCCTATTTTTGAAACTTCCGCCACCGCCTTGTGCGGTACTACTGGTATTCTATATTTCCAACATTGTCGCTTGATGATGGGGTGATAAACCCCATATATCGCCACTTATCCAGCGATACGGAAATCCCATTCACAAAGCGATGTTGAACGATGGCTTGTGCGTTTCTTGCTATCCCAAAGTATATGGAATGAGGTTCACCATCAAATCCAATGTATGTAATGCTGGAGCAAAACTACCAGCGCTTTCTCCCTCCCCTGCAAACAGAGCGTATGGGAGACTCTTTGGCATAATGCCAATTGAAGTGAGGAAGTCGCAGTAGGCTTGGATTCGTTCCGCTGAGACAACATACATCGGGAGCACAACAAATTGGTCGTCTCCCTCAGCTGCCTGGAGCTTTTCAATAAGATCCAGTGGGGGACGAAAAGCAAAACTGATGGAACATGCCCGTAGCTTTGGCCACTGTGGTGCTCTTGCAGAGAAGAGCAAGGTGAAGCATGTCCACAAGCCAGGCAGCTATCTGCTGGGTATTGCGATGGAAGTGCGCAATGCCCTTGGTAATGGAAATCAATTTCACCAACTTGCTGTAGGCATTGCTGAGCAAGTGTCGGCCCCAAGCCAGCTCCAAGCGTTGAATTGCTTCAAAGAAGATGCCTTCCCCATTCGGACCCATCACACCAATGACTTGCACAGCGGCTTTGTGCATGGAGGGGTTGTAGCTGGACCCGTTGAAGCTGAGTTTCAATGCCGATCCTTGAGAAACACTCTCAACGTCAAGTTTTCGGCACAGCAAAGCAAAGGTCAGAAGGGTGTCTGACAAGGATGCATACCCGATTGCCTTGAGCTTTTCGGAGGCCTGGATCCCGGAAACTGGCACATCTTTGTCGGAGGTACAAAGCCGAGCTTGTATCGTCACTGTGCAGCCGCAGTCCCACAGAAGCTCGACCCATTCCTTGTCCTCAGATATACCATAATATCCTATTTATAAGCCATATATATATATGTATATGTATAATTAAAAAGATAAATGTATATATATATAAAGATAGATGTGGATACCATATTTTTACAACCTCTGAATTTCTGAGTTCGAGGACGGTGTCCTCCGTTCGTGAGATCAGCATATTCCTGGCGATCTTGACAGATCCAGAAATTGGGACGATCATCATGGGATTCTGGGATTATGTTAATCAGTATGGAAAAATGTATGTAAAAATGCCATGGTAATTTATGGATAATCAAATGAAATACTTCAGATACAGAATATCCCCTACGAACCATTATTCCAGGGTTCGGGAGAACAGTGAGGTCGTTTTAATTTGCCCAGATATAGGTAAAAATACCGTGGTAATACGTGATAATTATATGATATATTATTATACTATACCATGGTATCCCATCATATGGAAAAATGACAATTACCATATCATACCGTGGAGGTACCTACCATGTATAAGGCCCATGTAAGGCCTATGTAAGGGAATATTCCCACAACATATGGCTTTACATGGTACAGTACCTCCAGTTTAGGATCCTGAAACTTCCATTGATCATGGGGTTATGGAATGATTGGGCTTTTTTGACGTCTAAAGAATCCGAACACATGATATCCACAGCAATGGAAAAACATACACCAATATCGCCATAATACACATGAATTGAAGTTTCTATATTTTTTAAATTTCAGAGTGTGATACGATGCTCTTATCAATACTCATGGTCAAAGGGAACTGATGAGAGATCAATGGACACCAATTGCCGAATCTCCTCTATGGTTGGCGAACTTCCCATTGATGGTAGACGTATCAGCATGTGGGTCAACACTCAAAAATTACTTGTTCAGCATTGTTATTTTTGCAGTATCCCGCTATCAACCAATGGTTCCATCTCCAACTTTACGTGTTTTCTGTTGGATCCACACTTTTGCTGCTTCAAATCGCATTTTGCCACCGGAAACTCAGTGGTATCCCAGGTCACATCATTTGGGATCACCCCATGTCGAGGCTTGAAACAAAAGATGAGTGTCATTAATGGTGTCATCATTAAAAACATCATTAACACTATGACAAAAAAGATCTCTATGTATTGTCTAGTATTGTAATGAGATTTTTCACGAGGATTGAAGCAACATGGTTGTTGTAATGATATCTATATAGATATATATATATAATGGGATATCTTATGGGATAAAACATGATATCTACGGATGAATGTCATACTGACTAAGTGGAAATAATGGACCAATCACTGGCCAAATTAACATTCTTTAATTTCATTTGATGGGATGATGGGTCTTGAATAAATTGGATTTGACCCATCATTCCATATTTGAAATCTATGATTATCATCATATTCTGAAAACAACTGAAGATATATATATATGTATGGTTTTAGAGCTATATGGAGTGTAATATATCTCATATGTGAATTACCATCTGGTAAATTAACATAGACCCTGAAAATTACTCATCTTGGATTTTTGACAGACACAAAAATCTTCCAAGCCCAATGACTGCCAGGGTCTATGTTAATTTACTGGAGAGTAATATGATTTATGTATAACATCTATGAAGTTCATCATGTGTTTGAAAGAAACTATAAATAAACATGTTAAATATATATATACATACATACATATGCATATGTTTGTTTATATACATATATATATAGATACATTTTTCTTTAAAGAAATTGATGGAGTACATCTCCCATCATCTGCATTTCATCATCTCCCATCGTCTCAGAACTCTGAGGCACCAGACACTTGTTGCTCCGACAAGATCCTCCTTGGCTCCGGATCCAAGGGATTCCGCGGCAAGGAATGCAGGATGGCCTGGCAGTCATATCTTGGTTATAGCATGATATAAATGATATAAATATAACATCATGATAAGGTATGATAAGCTAAAAAGGTTGGAATATAGATATATGTGTATCTTTGAGTATGATATATATATATATATATACAACTGTTGATAATATACATATCAATGTACCTATTTTAAATTATACCATATATTGCTTCTGTAACAGTGATAATATGATATCATATGTAAACATGATTTACACAAATAATCGTGAGAATTCTATTGGGAATGTATTAGGTATACACTGAAACGTATCATGGGGAAAACGATGCTTAACCACTGGATTTGTGTATCTGGCTGGCGGTTTCAAATACCCCTTGATGATTTAAGAAAGCTAGTGGCCCATTTAGTTTGATGATGATTTATTTCAAGGCTGATTTCCCAAAGCAAACTGTTGAATTGCCAGAGGGTATCCCGTCCCATGAAAAATGAACATCTATTAAGATCCTATGCATATCCTTCATATCCGATTAATTCGCACTAGTTGATGGTAGTTATCTTTTAAAAAAACATCATCATGTCAATGTCCCCATTATATTCCCATCATATCCCTATTACTGTTGCACGTATCCCCATCCAAACTCACTACAAATCCCATTATCATCTGGTTGGTGGTTTCAACCCCTCTGAAAAATATGAGTTCGTCAGTTGGGATGATGACATTCCCAATATATGGAAAGTCATAAAATTCCATGGTTGCAAACCACCAACCAGTCTTCATCTGACATACCACATGGGAATCTCCCATCAGTTCAACTCTTTGATGGTACCCAAACTATTCATCAGCCACGTGGCCGGAAAATCGCCAGGAAAATTACTGATTTTTATGGATTTTCACCCCATGTTTGATGACACCAATGGGTATATCCATATCCCATGACTATCCCATTATTTTCCCTAATGGTATATTAATGATGCTATTCCACCAGATAATGCCATTATAGTTCTTGTCTCATTCGAAACATGGGGCCTCAAATTGCTGAAGTTTCATTGGATCGGTTTGTTTGGGCAAACTTGACCGGAAACCCATGGGTTTTTAGCATCAAATATGACGGGGTTTCCAGTTAAAATTCATGGTGGTTAATAGTGGTTAATGATGGTTAGTTAATTAATTAAAATTTGCCCATCATCCAATTCTATGTTTTGTGGACCTCTTTCCAGGCATTGCTGTCCAGCAGGAAGATGTTGTAGAAATCTCTCGACTTTGCTTGCTAAACACCGTATGGTCGAAATCGGTTCCAGGTTTCCCCAATGATTTCATAGCCGACCATATTCTAGCCATGAAATACCAATGTTGTATCCATTGATCTCCAGTATCAGCTCAAATGGCTTTAATATCATGTCAATCCTGTCTCATATGCTCCATGTATGGAATAGGTTCCAACATTTGCCCTAAAAATCACCCAAATGTAGGTAAATATACCATACATGGAGCATGTGGGTATTAAAATATCTTTCAATCCCATTATTTCCATGGTATTCCCATTAAACATCCATCTCAAAATCACATCCATTCAAACCCATCACATCAATCCCATTAGAACGCTTAAAATCACGTCAATCCCACTCACAACTCCCATTTCAGCACCATTAAAACATATGTTTCATCATGAAATCCCGTGATATCACAGCAAAATCCATGCAGGATGGTGCCCCCAAACGTGATGTGAATGTTGGTTTATTATAAACCAACTGAACGCTATTGAACGGGGGCCCCGGGGGCCCCATCCTGTATTCATGGCGGGTGTTATGATGGTATAGTATATACCGTAAATTGCTGGTAAAATGTGTATAATAAATATAGTTTATAGACCCTCTGGTAAACTAACATATGGAAAGATCCGCAGGTTCGACTGGGCCATTTTCCAGTTCGCTTTTTGTATGTTTACCAGAGGGCAATCTTGGTTAAAGGTGTATAAGAAATATATCCCATTAGATAAATATACCATTAAATCCCATTAGATACCATAAACATATCCGCATGTTTATATAATCGCATTAAATATACCATTAAATTCCATTAGATCACCATTAAACATAGTGGTGCCCCATAGATAGCTAAGTTGGTTTATAACTACAATAAGTAGGACTTATGGTAGATATATCTATAGTTGATGGGGTTATAAACCAACTTATAACTGGGGGGTACCACATTGAATAAACCAATGGAATATTTACCTACATTGACCCCTAAAGTAATTTAAAATAATCCCAATGTAGGTAAATATTCCATACATGGATCCTTAGGGCATTAGATCACCATTAAATAAACCATCAAAATAGCTGGTAAATGGATGTTCATCCCCCTAAAAATGGTATTAATAGGTATTGATCCATACCCATATACCATTAAATCCCATTAAATAAACCATTAATTAAACCATCAAAGGCTATAAAGCTCACCATGAAATCCTTCCGGTGTCAGCCTTGAAGGCGGCGCGGCGCAGCACGTCGATGACCGAGGCGCTGAAGTTGCTCAAGGACGCCTACGGAGAGGGCCAAGATTTTCATGGTGATTTCATGGTGATATCTTGCGATTAACCCATTAATGGTGATTAAGGTTATGATTAACCAGCATTAACCACCATGGGATTATTATCTTTGATGAATAATCATCAATGGTGGTAATAATCCCATGAATGATGATGATTATGCCATTAATGCCATTAATGGTGATTCAATGGTGATATAAATGGTATTTAATGGTGATTTAATGGTGATTTCATGGTGGTTTCATGATGATATTAATGTGGTAGAAGGCTATTGACATAAGGTGAATACAATTAATATCATATAACTTGTGTCTTCATGGTGTTTCAATGGGATAACCTTAAGTCACAAGTTAGAATGATTCAGTGGTGGGTAAATGGTGATTTCATGTTGATTTCATGGTGATTTTAGTCGTGGAAATTAGTGATTGATTGGTGGAAAAATCCAATTAGCCATTGATTGATGGTGATATTTGGTAGTAATAATCGGATTAATGATGATTAACCCATTAATGGTGATTCAATGGTGATATAAATGGGTTTACCCCAGCCATGTGGTAGAAGGCTGATAGTGGCATAAGATGAATACAATATATAATATATATTTAATGGTGATATAATGTGACTTGACTGGACTGGATTTAATGGGATTGTTGTGGATATTCATGGGGCTTTCACTGGTTTCATCTGCGTTAAAATGTTCTGAAACAGGAATCTTTGAGTGGTTCATTGAGTTTTAAATGGTTTCATATTGGAATTTATGGAGTTGAACCACTAAACATGGTGATATAATGGTGCCTCTATGGTATTTAAAAATGAGTGAATGTTTCACAGTTTTTTTTACCTCATAAAATAGCGGGGTCGACCCGGTGGCGCAGGAATCAACCATTCTTGGCATCTTCGCATTGGTCAAGAGCTCAACACGAGAACTTTGGGGCAAACCGCGCGCTCCATAGCCTTCCTGCAGATAGTGAGCCCTCCTGCGCTCACGCACGTTGCAAGATGTCCCGCACGTCCCACCAGGACAGACCAGCTCAGCCTCTGATTCCGCGACTGGTCTCCGGTTTGACAGACCAACTTGATCCTCAGGTGGACAAAGACATCAAAGATCATCAAAGATCCTGCAGCAATATCAAACATTTACACATACTTGAGAACATTGTAGCAGACAATACAAACATATGTATATATATATACATGACACAAAAACTCTAAAATATGGCAAGATGAACAATGCTGAAGCAATCTTGCGAGGGACATCCCTTCCTTTCAGGCTTCAGACTTCTTGCTGGGCTCATTTTTCAAGGGGTTTAGGTGACTGCATTCCCCATATGCTCCACGGTGCTGGAATATGTAGCATGTGCCCTAAAAATAACCCAGCTTTGTAGGTAAATATATCATGCATGGAGTATATGGGAATGTTAACTCATGGATCATTAATGGATATTATTTTATGGATTCAATATCCGTTACCCTCCGGTAAACCAACATAACTATGGAACATCACCATTTTCAATGGGTAAACGGTAAACCTACTATTATTTCAATGATCATTTTCAATAGCTATGTTAAATTACCAGAGGGTATCTTGATTGATGTTCCTTTCTTGATTGATCTTCATTAACCACCATTAACCACCATTAGCCACCATTAACCACCAACCACCAACCAGTTAGACCATGGTTTTCCTATGGTTTTCCCATGAAAACCTCCATTTTCCTATGGTTTTCCTATGGTTTTGGCACACGTCTTTTTGGACTTGAGGACCCAAGGGTTACACATCGGGACGATGCGGTGGATCCGTTAACGTTCGTCGCCCGATTTTCGACGTTGCCATCTCCGTGAAATTCCATGGTGAAGCTGAAGAATGGTGATTACTACATTTTTCCCTAGTGTGGGTTACCCTCTGGTAATTTAACATAGCTATTGGAAATGGCCATTTATAGTGAGTTTTCCCATTAAAAATGGTGATTTTCCATAGCTATGTTAAATTACCAGAAGGTAGTAATTCGAAAACTCATCATCAATGAACGTTTCGGTTCACCTCCACATTTGGCGAAAGTGCCTAATTTTCCAGACTTCCTCTGGATCCTCATGTAGGCATGATCGATTCTAGTCGTGGATCAGCCCCATTTTATACCTGACCATGGAGGTTAACAATCTGACCATGCATGTTACCCTCTGGTAAACATACAAAATGCTATTGAAAATGATCCATTTATCGTTGATTTACCAGAGTGTAGCCATCTATATGGAAAACGGAAAACGTCGGGGCTTTGCCTGCCACAAGCGGGGACACCACCCCCAATTTGGCATTTCTCGTGCTATTCGTGTCCCACTTTGAAATTATGGACGCCATTCACAAATCTTAGAGGATGTCTGTGGCCAAATTGAAGGGGCTTTAGTTTCTAACCATCCCATAGTTGTTTTTTGTTCCCCTTTTCAGCATTGGTTGCCCTTGCCCATATGCTCCATGTATGATATATTTACCTACAAAACTGGGCGATTTTGTTCGGGCAAATGTTGGTACATATTCCAGCACCATGGAGCATATGGGATAGAAATTCATGACTTTGCAGACTTTGCAGTGCAATTTTTCGAAGAGCAACTTTCGGGCGGATGATGTGGGTCCCCATTTTTAAGACACTCCTATGAGATCACCGTTTTGAATTAAACCCATATTTCACGCTTGACTATCCCATGAATATCCGTGAGCCATCACAGTAATACCCAATGCATATCCACGAAATATCCCAGTCATGTCATCATCCCAGTCATTACCGGCCTGTTTCATTCTTTCGTACCATCAGATTCTCCGAAAAATCCCTTGATTCCCGATTTCCAAACAACTCCAACACAAAAAACATGAGAAACATGAGAAACATCACCAATAATGTAGGTAAAACAATGCCGTTTGCACCATCCCCCAGTCATCACCATTTTGACAGGTGATATAAACTTACCATCCGGCCATTAGTCACCACATTAATCCATTAATCCATTAATCTTGATGGTAAACAGGTTAATCACCACATTAATACATTAAAAAAATAATAAACCATCCATTGATGTGGTTTGATTAATGGATGGTTTATTATTTTCACCACATCCATCCAGCCATGACAGGAATCGCTATAGTAAACGCACCTTGTTCAAGCACAAGCACTCCACGGTGCCTTTGGCAAAGGCACCGCCCACCTGTGGCGTCGCGTAAAAAACCGCCGTTCAAGAAGCAATAGATCGAACATGAACCAAAAAAACGAGTTACCCTTTGAAGTAATCAAACGTGGCAATGGAGAATATGCATGGGAGTTTTAATATGTTTTAATAGAATTATTTATTAAATTATTAAAAAAAACTCCTATTGTTCTAATGTGTTAAAAAAAATAATAACCACATTTGATTGCCGGGTACGGCCGGATTTTACTAAAAAAACGGCCGGATTTCAGCGAAGCGTGGAACTTTTTCACTGAGATCATGATCTGAAGCAATTGGATTCTGGATTTGCTATGATTTGCTTAAACCACGCAGGTGGGGAAAAACTATGCAACATCACCACTTTCAATGGGTAAATCCACTATTTCTATGGCCATAAATGGACTAATCGATATATATATATTAATCTGGTTGGTGGTTGAGCCACCTACCCCTCTGAAAAATGATGGAGTGAAAGTCAGTTGGGATGATGACATTCCCAACTGAATGGAAAGTCATAAAACATATTCCAAACCACCAACCAGACACATATTCCCAAAGAAGATTCCCCGCTGGATTTCACATTGGGAACATAAGCCAATCAGGATGCAAAGGCGCTCAGCATGGCATATCTGAAACTTCGATCATGGATGAATGGCTCCGCGAAGAATATGGAATACACTGCTTTATGGATTCCATTATATGTTGATTACCCCGTTAATTTACTGGTAAGGTGCTTATTCCACAATTATATTATCTTTCAGCTTACAAAGAATATGGTAAATGATCTGTACATCTTATAGATTCTTAGAGCTCAAAACAACTAGCTCAGCTTCATAGATGTTCCACAGAGAAATAAAGCAACATCATCATGGCCCATGGCTTACCCTCTAGTAAACTAACATAACTATAGAAAATCACCATGCTATCAATGGGAAAATCCACTATTTCTATGGTCATTTTCAATAGTTTTTTGTATGTTTACCAGAGGGTAAACCTCCATTTTCCTATGGTTTTCCTATGGTTTTCCTATGGTTTTCCTATGGTTTTCCTATGGTTTTCCTATGGTTTTCCTATGGTCTTCCTATGGTTTTCCTATGGTTTTCCTATGGTTTTCCTATGGTTTTCCCATGGTATAAGTACCAGAGGGTAAGTGAGGATTTCTTCGCCACCAGCAATCCCGTGGCGATTTTTTTCCGGGGCGAAGCTTGGTACAACCAGCAGGAACTTCCTATGAAGGATTACCGTGAGAAATGGTGGTTTAATACTGGTTAACAATGGTTAATTATGGCTGGTTGGTTAATAGTGGTCTATAAACCATGGGTTTCCTATGGTTTTCCTATGGTTAATGATGTTTAATAGTGGTTAATGGTTAATAGTTGGTTAATGGTGGTTAATCATTGGTTAAAACATAGGCTGGTTGGTGGTTGAACATGGTTGAACCACCTAGCCGCTAGCCCTCTGAAAAATGATGGAGTGAAAGTCAGTTGGGATGATGACATTCCCAATATATGGCAGTGTGTCAAAACCTTGTAGCCCTGGTGAACATCAAAATAGCTGGTAAATGGATGTTCATCCCTCTAAAAATGGTATTAATAGGTATTGATCCATACCCATATATGGAAAAAAACAATGTTCCAAACCACCAACCAGATATCTCATTAACCATTGTTAACCATTGTTAACCACTATTAACCACTATTAACCACTATTAACCACTATTAACCACTATTAACCACTATTAACCACTATTAACCATTATTAACCACTATTAACCACTATTAACCACTATTAACCATTATTAACCACTATCAACCACTATTAACCACTATTAACCATTATTAACCACTATTAACCATTA
>Ga0126342_10018229_pt1 | contig 12053 bp, 19 predicted proteins | sample Cyp1metagenome_FD_92528 | JGI IMG/M metagenome (GOLD analysis project Ga0126342, IMG submission 92528) | Coral microbial communities from Lord Howe Island, Old Settlement Bay, Australia - Cyphastrea 1 metagenome | ecosystem: Host-associated > Invertebrates > Cnidaria > Coral ... | reverse complement strand
GATACTCCTCTTCTCGACTGCCTATAACACAGCTTTCATATACCGTTTCTAAAATTGCATCTCCATACTAACAAGAGAAGACCCTGCTCCTCTACGCTCTCGGGCCATCCGTCGTCTAGTTGCTTTGTGATGTATTGTTTTGTGATGTAAAGTCTCACACCGCCCTTCACCAATGTATTGTTATGTGAGTAACTCGCAAGATTGCTTCCCAACTGCATTAGTTATACGGTGTAGAGGTATCTCAACTACATTAGTTATATGTGAATTCACTTGTAAAAGTTAGAATATAGATAGATATAAACTGTATATATTAACCCAGCAAGCACCTGTTTTCACTGACTCACTGGGCTTCATGCAAAAGGCGGGGTCGTTTTCGGGCTACGCCATTTTCAGACACACTCATTTTGACTCTCTGTATTTCGTGTTAGAATTTCCACTGACTTGTGACCGAGCATCCGGCGGCCACACTGATCCAGACCGTGTGGATCTTAAAGCAAGATAAAGTGCTGCGGGGCAAGACACGTGTTGCAAATCTATCCGCTGCGCACCAATCGTCCTACGTTTACCTGTTGCAAACACCGCCGGAAATTCCCTGAAGAGTAGGAACAAACCATCGTGGATCGTGTTTCTACTTCATGTCAAAACCAAGCGAACTTGTGTAAAACATGTGCTCCTCCCGACCCCTCTTACCATTGTACCATTCCTGAAGTCCCGCTTCAGCCAACCCTACTATCCCTACTGATCAGTGCCCTGCCGGCAATTGCCGCCAAGCCAGGAGGTGGTGATCTTGGATTCGTCTGAACTATATCATGAAAGTTAAGCCATAGTTAACTCATAGTTAATCCATACTTAACCCTAAATCCTATCCCAAATGTACGAAAGCTCTGGTGCTGGTAATGATTCTCCAACCCTCTACCTGCAGTGTGATGCGATGCGCTGGCCCTCGGTTTGTAGCGCAGTGGACAGGATGGCTCCAACCTTGGTAACATGGCGGATGTATTCTCAATGGCTCACAGACTGGAATGGGGGATGGGATCAAGGCCAATCACCAGCCAAATCACTGTGGGCAAGTCATCTGCTGCAACTTGTCTATGCCTAAAGTTGCATGTGCATCAAGAGTCTTTCGAAACTTCTCTTTCAGATGTCACCTACACCTGTGCTCCAATCCACACAAGCACAATCATAGCACAAATTCGCATATAATCACGTAACTGACGCCTATTGCCACTGTTCGTCACTGCACGGGTGTAAAGAGCGCAACTTCCACTGTCAGGCTGTGGTCTCTCACACGACCGGGTCGTCGATGGGCCAATTCATCATAGCTGTTGAGCTGGGTCCTTGAGAAGGTAACTGGCAAACACCACTACCACGCACCCATCCACATCCAGGACGGCAATTTCCCCCATCCAAAATTCTGAAATTTCATAGGGCCGGTTGTGGAAATTGACCATTGGATGTTGGATTTGCCGGATCGCCATGGGTTGATCCAGCCCCGGCCAAGGAGCAAGAGCTCTACAGCGCCCTTGTCCATGAGCTCCTGCTCCTCGAGACTTGAACAAGTCACTGAAATTAATGTGGGCAACCAATGCCATGAACCTACCATTTGGTGGTGGTAAACATAGCAGCCATAAAAATGGTGATTTCCGGGGTGGTTTATGACATTGGGCTTACCACATTATTAAAGTTGCGAAGCAAATGGGTAAGTTCCACCAAAACCCAATGCTTGCCTGAAGACACCTGAAGTTCTCCAGGGAAATCAGCAGCACGTAGAGCGCGTTTTCCAACGCAATGTCGCGCCAAGTTGGCTACTAAGTCCCACCCTTGATCCAATGAGAACGGATCGGTGGCATCAGCTGAAACATCTGACCCATGAAATGACTTGAATGCATGGCACGCATTTCCACGGGGGGAGCTATTGGTCTGCAGGGGCCCTCAAGTTTTCGAGTTGAACTCCATCGGGGGCATGAATCACCCTCAAGCCAGCATTCAGATCATCCGGATCCCGTGGCGTCTGAGCACAAAACGGACATGGCACCCGATTCTGAATTTCTCGGCCAGAAACGTACAACTCAGGGCAGTCTGAGTCTGTATGCCATGATCTAGCTCCGTCTTGGATGCTGATCATTCCACCTAGCGGGCATCTTTCGAAGTGCACCTCCAGGGCATGGGCAGCTTCGAATCGAGTCTGAAGTTCAGGCGCTGAAAGCCTCAGCGCATTTCTAAGCTCCACCTCAGCGTCGCGCTGCTCGGCAAAGGCACGACGGGCACGGTCGTGTGCCTGCGTTCGCCTTTCATGAGCCTGTTGGAGCTCTCCATGCATCACTGAAAGGACATTGGAGTTGCGCATCACCAGGCTGCGCTCATCTTCCACTGTCGCTTGTCGACCTTCAGCTTCGGCCAAGTCTCGCTCCAGCAAGGCGATCTGTTGCCTCGCGGTGCTCAGCTGGTAGTCCAGCTCAACCAGTCGACGAACTGATCGTCGAAGTGCAAACCAGAGGGTCAAAATGACCAGTCCCAGAAAAAGCAGCAAAAGAGACCAGCTCAAGTAGTTGTTAGAACCCGTTTCATCTGCAGAAAAACCAGGTGTGTTACAAACATCTGTGCCTTGTGCAAGGGGGATGTTCTCCATTCCAAGACCTGCAGCCAGAAAAGCCAGTGTCTTGAACACAAACTTCTCGAGGAGCGTGGGCACATTCACAACAGCGCCATGGCTTGCGCGCCGGGCGTTGACATACTTGACAACTGCAAAGGACTGTGCATAGCAGACATTCACAGGAGCCTGGGCATTCTGTGGCACCAAGTCATACTGGGCAACGTCATGCTCTTCATCCATCTTGAACTCTTCATCGGTAAAGAGCTCAGCAGTCAGGTCTCCCTTTGCAGGAATCAAGTCATTCTCAGGGGCTTCGGCATTCTCAGGTTGGAAGTCATTCTTTGGCTTCTTGACATTCTTTGAGTGCTTCTGCTTGCGAGTCTTCGTTGAAGATTCTAGCTCTTCACGTTTCTCTTCCAAGGTTTTCTTCTTTGCAGCTACATAGCCAGGGTCGTAGAGGAACTTGATCTTCGCGTGGCGAAGTTTGTCGGCAAGGGTCTGCCGCATGCTGGCCTTTGTAAGACCATCGGCAAGTTGCCGGTCACTTGACACCCATCGCATAGTGCCACCCAAGGACCCAAGGAACCAATCTGATCCTTGACCACCCGGATTTCAAGGCTCGGCCTCCGGTCCGTCACGTTGAAGATCAGGGGCTCACGGCGGTAGGAGTCATACAAGGCCTTGGCACCGGTGATCATCACAGGGTTCAGCACCGAGCGGGCTTGAAGAAGTTCAGCCAGGAACCAGTCAGGATGCCTCAGGTGCTCAAAGTAGCGGCAGGCAAACTCAGTGGCGTCGCTGGCACAACCAGCGGCTTGTGCTTCTGCGCTCCGAGCCACTCGTGGCAAACGAAATGATTTCCAGTCCAAAATCAGTCCAAAATGTGGTATGCATCTTCTCCAGACTCCAGAACATGGCTGTTGGCCAACATCACAAAGTAACCTCCTTGAGAGGAACCATCAGAGCGCGAACAAAAACTCGCGTCAAAGGCAGTGATCATTCGGAGTTGGTCAAGAGGACCAATTGGAGAAAAACAGAACTCCTTGGCAAATTTTAGCAAACGATTTGCTTCAAAGGCAGTTCCAACCAGGCCTTTCGTAACTTCGCCAGAGAGCATGGAAGTACTGGCCTGAAGACGGGGTGACGATTGAACTGCTAGCCACTGTAGACAACCCATCAGACCTCTCAGATTGGAAACCTCTCGTGCTGAGAGTTCAGCTTGAGACCCAACACCCTTGGACACAGTCACGGGCTTAATCTTCTAGAAGTACTTGTGCGGTGCAGTTTGATTCCATTGGCATCACGCTGGATGCCAGCGCTGCAGTAGGATAGGGAGTCGCCATCATGCCACTCACGGAAGGTGAAGGTCTCCTTCAAGGCTTTGATGACCTTCTGGTATGTTAGGGAGTTGCCATCACCAGCTCCCAACATGTCATCCACATGAAGGCAAATGATGCCCACCAAACCGCAATCACCAACTGCACCAGGTGAAAACTCCGTGACAAAGTCTTTCTCAAACACCAGAAAGCAACAAGGATCAAGTAGATGCTGTCGCAGCCCAAGTCCACGGAGGCGATGACAAGCTTCAAGGTACCACCTTCGAGGTGCATCCAGTTGGCCGTAACAGGGCATCTTTAGCAACATTAGAGTTTCAGGCCCACAATGCAAACATTCTGAAGGAAGTTTGATCCATAGTTTCCTCTCCTGAGGTAATCCTTGGAGAAACGCCGTGGAGATATCTGATGTCCACAGCTGCCACTGCAGTGTTGAAGTCAGTGACAACAGAAAGTTTCGAGAAAGTCTCGATGTTGTTGGGCTTGTGGTGTCCAAGTTCCCCTGCAACGCATCAACATCGTTGTAGCCTCTGACAATCAGGTGACATTTGGCCCGAGGCTGGCCATCTGGATTCTTCGACCAAGTCACGAGAAGTCGCGCTGTCAGAGTGCGCTCAGGGGTGGCATTGGCAGCTGTATCAAAAGTCCAAACATCGTGTTCAAAGAAGCTTTGAAGCGTCTTGCATTTTGCGGCTTGAAAGAGAGCACGTTTGTGAACTGAAAGTTCTCACCGCCTTCTTGTCCTTCTTGCGCTGCTGGCGCATCATTTGTGTTTTCACTTCGCGGCCCATCTTCTTGGCATAGTGGCAGGAAAACATGCAAAGTTCCCTTCGGGCCTCACCATTGATTTGGAACACGGTCGTCCCAGTCCACGCCAGCTTGGAGATGCGCTTTTCAGTGCCATCGTCATTCAGGACCTCGATTTGGCGGTCAGGCTGTTTCATCACAGTGGTCCGTATCGGATCCAGGACGTTCGGATCGATGGGCACATCTTTGAAGGCGTTCACGTCGACGGTGGAGCGACGTGGAACCACATGGTACAACCTGCACGAACTTCCCAAAAGTCAGAAGTCGTGTCAGTGAGCTGCAAGTTTCCGTCCGAGTCCACAGTCCAGCCAACAGGTAGCTGTGAAGCATCAAGGTCGGACACTTCGAAAACTTGAGAAAAAGACTCAGCATCATCAGTTGGAGGGGCAGCGTATGGAGAGGCCCTGGCTTGATCTCGAAGAGGGTTTGGAGCTCGTCCAAAAACTTGTAGCAACACATTGACCTCAGAGCGTTCATGTCGACGTCGCTGGACAAGGAAATCTTCACCAGGACGCGCAGGCTCATAAAGTGAGGCAAGTGCTGGATCCAAAGTTGGAACTTCACGTCGCTCTGGGACAGCAGGTGGTGCAGCAATAGAACTTGGCGCCGACAAAGTCCACGATCGTCGGAACCTCAGTGGCCAAAAGAGCAGCAGCCAAAACGGTGGCAAAGGCAAGCTGATAGTTCTCCAGGTACTTGGTTCGCATTCCGAACCCTTTGCATGGCCTTCAAGAGGGCAATGCTCATGGCTGCCACCGCATCGCAGTTGAAATTGTTGGTACAAGGCCATCTTGGTCGTAAGGAAAGTTGTGGTCTTGCGGACTGGTTTCCAGTGGCCATCTTGATCCAGACAACGACATCCATAGGCACATTGGTCAAAGGTCGGGCAAACACGACAAAGCGATTGTTTTCCAGCTGAGAGCTGGAGCAGGTTGTTCAACATGGGCGTGTCCACCATTCTTGATTTGGGTCAAAAGCCAAGCGTGTTCCGTGATGCCACTCACGTTTTTCAAGAAGCTGTGCCTGTTGTTCTGGATCTCGAGCGTTTAAGTTTTGCATAGGGCTCCATGGTCCACAAGTTGGTGTCAGAAGAACTTCGTCGGGACATTCGGACTCAAGGCGTTGTAGAAACCAAAGACTATGACTGGCAATGTCAAAGTCCCAGCCAGTTTCACGACTGCAGGTTTCCACCTGAGCACCCATAGCAGCAATCTCTGCTGTCCGGCCCTTTCCAGCAACCTCTGCTGTCCGGCCCTTTCCAGCATAGACCTCCCAAATCTTGCGACCCTTCTCATGCAAAACTGAGGTGACAACACCTTGGATGTGGTTGGATTCAGCGTGAAGGTGTTCATGGATGGTGCGCACAGTCGTCGAAGAGGGCAAAAGCCTGCTCCTCATTCTCAAACTGTCTCAAGTTGAGACTCATTGGATCCACTTCTCCTTCAGGTGGCAGCCGGAGATCAAAATCCAAAGTCCAAGATCTCGAAAAGCCCATCGGCTGCTACAGAGGCAGAAGATACTCACCGTGAAGTCCAATGGTGGTACTTCGCCAGGGGCCACAATCCATTCGCACCTTCTTGTTCTGAAAGTCCATCACGATGCCCAAGGATTCGATGATGGGACGTCCGCAGAGAAATGGGGTCTCGCCCTTGAGCAGGAAGACCTGTGCTTGGCCAAATCGGCCGGCAATGCACATGGGAAGCTGCATCACCCATTTGCTCCAACATTCACCATCACCTCCAAAATGAAACTTGTGCCTGCATCGATGGAATTGGACATCGTTGATGGGGTAGCCCTGCGACTCCAAAAACTGCAGGTATCGGCGAGCATGTCCAAATCCACTAAGGAATGCAGAGGCACCTGGATCCAACATAGCCACATCATAGCGCTCATGACCCGCAGCTGAAGCACGTCCTCGAGGATCATGTGGCTTCATCGGAGCCTTGGTGTACTTGTATGAAGCACCAGACTTGCCTTTTGGAGATCCTCCCTTCGGTGAACCATTTTTGGACAAGCTCTTGCCAGCTTTGCCCTTCTTGCCCTTGGAGTCTTGGAGCTTGGACTGGAAGTTGGTGACTGCGAAACTCCAGGACTGAGGTTTCCTGCCGAAGGATCGCTCAAGGCAACGATGGACAGGTAGCCCCGACTCAGTTTCAGTTCTGAGAACCTCTCAAAGTATCCATCAAAGTCTGAAGGGAGCTGAACACGGGAATCATGTTTAAAATGCTGATCAAGTAGTTTCAACAAGTCCTGGAAGGCATTGTCCTCCTCAGCTTTGGCAACATCAAAGTCCTCCACCAAGCGCCGTGCAGAGCCTGTCAGAGAGCCCACGATGTTCAAAATGGACTCCCCCTTGCGATTAGCCAAGACCATCTTCTGGTGGTACAAGTTGATGCATTTCCTCCATTCTCGGTATTCTGCCGGTTGACCTGAGAACAATGGGATGTATGAATCCCTCTGAGACGTGCCATCGCTTGACGATGCAGCAGAGTTAGTCGACATTGTCAGACAGGATCACACCTTCGAATTCAAGTATATGCTTAAAGACCGGGTGGAGCTTGGCAGTGGTCTCAAGAAAGTCGCCCTCGGTCAGCACTCCAGATTGGGCTCAGCAGGCCGGCGAAGTCGACGCCAGCTCCGCTACCAATGCGAAGCAAATGGGGAAGTTCCACCAAAATCCAATGCTTGCCTGAAGACACCCGAAGTTCTCCAGGGAAATCAGCAGCACGTAGAGCGCGTTTTCCAGCGCAACGTCGTGCCAAGTTGGCTACTAAGTCCCACCCTTGATCCAATGAGAACGGATCGGTGGCATCAGCTGAAACATCTCACCCATGAAATGACCTAAAGTCAATACAATGTTTAACCATGGACCATACAATTTAAATTATCATTCTCGAGTTGAAAGGAGGACACGAGAGAGATCATGTTCATCAGCGTCCCCTTGTGAGAAACTCTTCAAGGTTCGCACGTTTGAAGCACAATTCAGTGCCAGGCTGGACTATCCCAGTGAGTTGAGATAAGTCCAGCCTCCAGGGACCACAACTGTTTGCATACGGAATGATACAGATCAATTTTGCACTAGTAATTATAGATAATCATAGCATATAATAATATGTATGATATATCATAGCTACTCTTCAATCGTCCACACCTTCGTATGCCGCAGCAATCGAGCGAAGCCTGCCGCCTCAATGCAAAACCCTGTTCTGCAGAACCGGCGGTTTCAGTGCCTTTGTTGATGTTCATTGTTTTTAAACATGTTCCAGAAAATACTGAACACAAGCCAGGCAATATGGACTCCGGACAAAACACTATTTGTTTCATTTCGGATACACAAAACATCTTAAGTTTCAAATTGATTGAAAGAGGAAAAACAAGCTTTGATGTAGCTGTGACAAGGTGCTGTTGTTCAGAGCTCGGATCACTGAAACAGTTGTCCGACAGTTCGTTTTTGCATACCTTTACTGAGTACTTTACTGTGTGTTCTTCTTGGCTCATGCTTGAGTTAATCAAAAGCAATGGAAAGCTCCCGCGCCATCTTGCGAAGAACGAGGACCTTCAGGATGTTGCACATCTCCTTGGCCGCCTGAGACTAGGAGTGACCTGGAGGAATTCTCGAATTCTCCACTTGGCCAACCTGGGCTATGTATAGGAAGAGTCCTTACAATACTCTTTGAGTCTTTCTTCTAGCCAGAAGCATAATCTCCAAGACATGCTGCATAATGTATAAAATCTACTTAGAACTTAAACTAGCCCAGGATGATCATCAAGCATAAAGTACGCGAAAACCTTCAGAAAAAAGGACTGAAGAGGACAAGTGACAGGTTCAGCAACACATCTTTGTTAAATAAACAAATACGTGCACACTTACGCAGAGAAATCCCTGGCCTGTTTTCGCGGTTCGATGCTGCTGGCCTTGCAACAGTATAGCCATGCAAGCTGTAAGCAAGGTGAGATCGCAACCCATTGCCCCACCTGCGATGGGGACATCGTGTGCGCTGGGACGGATCTGGGATGTACCTGGAGCTGCTCACTATGAGTTGATGTCAACCACGGCCCCAGGCCACTTGGAAAGCGAGTTGGGTGTTTCACAGTTTCCTTCAGCGGCCCAAAACCTAAGTCCATGCTCAGATTGGAAGAAGAAAGCATTAATTGAAATCAATTGTTCTCATTTCATTATGCGGAGGGACTGCAGCACGACCGGACCCTGATCTTCCGACTATGCCCTGGATGTCTGACAGCAGCTGCAACGTGACATGTCCATGTCCCAGCTCTTGAAGTTCTGTCTAAGGAGTTTTCGAATCTCTCAGAAGCTGCGGTTACACTCTTGTCATTTGCGGCTCAGAAGGGTGTCCTCTGTCCTCTGCCCATTGGGCACAATGCGGACGGGCTGCATTAATGCCTGAACATGCATCAAAACTATCTTGAATAACGAGTCCGGCAAAATGAAAACCCGCATACTTAAAAAATGACAATTTTTGCAACACAGCCTCGAGTCTAGATCCTGGTAGTACTCCCCATCCCCCATAAATCGTATAAACGACACAGGTTGCATCACCTTTCCCAGCCTGTCGTGGAGAGCCTGATGTAGCCTCACCTCAGAAATGGTACATGGTTCGGTTCAGCCATCGTTCAGCCTGTTCCAGGTTTCACTCTGGTCCACTGATATTCTCCATCCAAACATATCCAACTAGCAATTCTCCCGCCATGAATGCTGTATGTTGCTGTTGTGTCTCTCACCACTTTCTCGGGCCATGGGTTCCCATGGGTTCCCATGGGCATGGGCTCCCTGCACGGATTTGCCACGGCCATCGAGGGCACACGCATCGGGGCAGCCCAAGTCGCCTTGCCGCCCAGGAAAACAACCACAAAATGTCATCCTTGTGAGCTTCAATTTCCGAAACTCGTCAGATGGCCGAAATTTCGCCAGAGTTTATGATGTTTATGAACCTTCAGCAGCTATGTCCATTATTTCTTCCAGCTTTCAGAATAGACTTAGAGCAGATGGCCGGCAAATTCATAACCCACCTGTCGTTGAGGCGAGGGCGAAGCGCTCCGCGGCGGCCTGAGAACACAAGTGACCAGCGTGAAGCAGTTTACCCACTGGAAGCCTAACCTGGGAATGGAAATTTCCCCTATATATATATATATACATATACAGTGTATATATATATACATAATTAAGTATTATGTCAGTGTCTAATTTTCAACCAATGAGTGATGTTGTCCTTCGAAAACAGAAACGTAGTTTTGCCACAAACAGTAAGGTGTGACGCACACGATCCACCGCCCCCACCTGGCATGAAAGACCTCAGGATGGAGCTTTGCAGAGGAGACTCAATACACTAACATTGACCCCGTTGACCTTTCCTTGTGAGATCCCTGGCAGGATTTTGCGGTAAGCGCCAGAAGCAACAGGGACAAACAAATCACGGGCTGTCCAGTTCCCACTCGGTCTCAGGGCGAAGGCATGTGGGGCCTCGATGGTTGACCTGGGGCTGCCTGCCGATGTGAGTATTAAAATGTCAAAACAAAATCCAAAAATTGCCCGTAAATATATACCTTGTTTCATCTTGTTTCTTGCTGTTTCAAATGCCTAGAACTTGTTTCAAATGCACATGTGGTGACAGCAGAATCTTTGCCCGGGTCCTTGCTCTATCCAGGGCGGCAGGAACGTAGAGGTCTGGCACAGCGGGCAATGCACCCATCACCCAGCAATTTGCAACGAGCTGTCACCAGGCACAAAACGAAGTTAACAAATTTGAATCCAAAAATCCTGTTGGCTAATGGCTCCTCGTCAAAAGCCGTGACACAAGGTGACTGGGGAGGCTGCCAGATGAACGATGAATGCATGCTGGATCATTTTGGATCATTTTGGCGCTTGAGTTCATACCAGAAATGGGGTTAGAGCATCTTATAGCTACTTGTACAAACAGAATAATGGACAACCTTGCTGGAAAAACAGTGATCAAGAATCAAGAAGACACCAGCAACGCGACTCAAGCCAAGGTTCCAGACTCACCAAATGATGAGATCAGATCGCAATCATGTGGTAGCATCACACGATCCATGACCCATGACATGGCACATCTCAAGCTTCAAATTGTGCTGTGGTCGCCTGCATCAAGCTGGGAGGTGGCAGCATCGGCCCCGGCCTTAGAGGTATAGTCTGATGGGAACAGGGAAGTAGGTAGGTAAGAAGGCAGGCAGGAAGGAAGGCAGGAAGGTAGGAAGGTAGGAAGGTAGGAAGGCAACAAAGGTAAGAAGGTAGGAAGGTACTGTAGATACTGTAGGTTACTTTAGGTCCTGTAGGCACTGTAGGTACTGTAGATACTGTAGGTACTGTAGGTACTGTAGGTACTGTAGGTCCTGTAGGTCCTGTAGGTCCTGTAGGTCCTGTCGGTCCTGTCGGTCCTGTAGGTACTGTAGCTCCTGTAGCTCCTGTAGCTCCTGTAGGTACTGTAGGTACTGTAGGTACTGTAGGTCCTGTAGGTATTGCAGGTACTGTAGGTCCTGTAGGTACTGTAGGCACTGTAGGTACTGTAGATACTGTAGGTACTGTAGGTACTGTAGGTCCTGTAGGTCCTGTAGGTCCTGTAAGTCCTGAGTAGGTACTGTAGGTCCTGTAGGTCCTGTAGGTCCTGTAGGTCCTGAGTAGGTACTGTAGGTCCTGTAGGTACTGTAGGTACTGCAGGTACTGCAGGTACTGTAGGTACTCTAGGTACTCTAGGTACTGTAGGTACTCTAGGTACTCTAGGTACTCTAGGTACTCTAGGTACTGTAGGTACTGTAGGTACTGTAGGTACTGTAGATACTGTAGGTACTGTAGGTAGTGTAGGCACTGTAGGCACTGTAGGTACTGTAGGTACTGTAGGTACTGTAGGTACTGTAGGTACTGCAGGTCCTGTAGTAGGTCCTGTAGAAGGTACTGCAGGTACTGTAGGTACTTTAGATACTATAAATTATTGTAGGCACTCTCGGTACTGTAGGTACTGTAGGTACTCTAGGTACTCTAGGTACTCTAGGTACTGTAGGTACTCTAGGTACTCTAGGTACTGTAGCTACTGTAGCTAGAGTACCTAGAGTACCTAGGGTACCTACAGTACCTACAGTCCCTACAGTCCCTACAGTCCCTACAGTCCCTACAGTTCCTACAGTGCCTACAGTGCCTACAGTCCCTACAGTAGCTACAGTAGCTACAGTACTCTAGGTACTCTAGGTACTCTAGGTACTCTAGGTACTCTAGGTACTCTAGGTACTCTAGGTCCTGTAGGTCCTGTAGGTCCTGTAGGTCCTGTAGGTCCTGTAGGTCCTGTAGG
>Ga0126342_10018228_pt1 | contig 12054 bp, 12 predicted proteins | sample Cyp1metagenome_FD_92528 | JGI IMG/M metagenome (GOLD analysis project Ga0126342, IMG submission 92528) | Coral microbial communities from Lord Howe Island, Old Settlement Bay, Australia - Cyphastrea 1 metagenome | ecosystem: Host-associated > Invertebrates > Cnidaria > Coral ... | reverse complement strand
TTGTTGTTGTTGTTGTTGCTGTAGCTGCTTGGTCCTGTTGTCGTTGTCGTTGTTATCTTTGTAGTTGGTACTTTTTGCAAACCCCCGAAAATCGTCAAATAGGCGGTTTTTGCAAACCCCCAAAAAGCGTCAAATAGGCGGTGCTTGCGCGATTTTTCACGTTCTCGGAACCAAAAAACACCGTAAATACCGATGTTTTTGGCTCCGCGTTTACTGGAGGGTAATCCTGGCCCCCCCACCATAGAATGTTTTGGAAACCCATAGATCCACCAGAAATTGTACTCGCCGAGTTCTAAACCAACTTATCATTTTGATGGGTCCAGTCATAGCACGGGCATTTTTTGGGCACTATATGGTTCATTCCTCATTGGATGGTTACTGTATATAGATAGATAGATAGATAGATATATATAATGTTATTATGATATTTAACGTTGGTAAACCATGGTAAACCCAATCATAAACCTCTATTGTGGATAGTTTACTATTGGGTTTAGCACATTGTTGAGCCTTAGCTACATTTTGAACAAGTGGAGTGCGGAGCGACGTTGTAGGACCAGCGTCCAGCAATGTGACAGGGTTCAAACCCAGGTTGGCTCCCTGACCAAAGTTTGCATCATCAATTTCGAACATATTCCATCCAACAATGAAATATAAGTGGAGGTTTGAATGGGAAATGGTGGATTTTCCTTTGGTACATCACAGATTGAAGAACATTTCGTTTGGGGGAAAGCCGTTGTGTGATACCATTTGTGGTGCTTGAATCCAGCGCGCACCTTGAGATGCCACCATGGAGATCTCACTCCGCAAATGATTCGAATGATATCCCCACTTCTGATCTCATTGGCATCAAACATCGAAATCACTTTGCATCACCATCTCATACATGCATTGTATACATATATTATTATGTATATACATATATTATAATTATTATGTATATACACTCATATTAGTATATGTATATATATACATACATACATACATTACAATACAATACAATACATTACATTACATTACATTTACATTACATTACATTACATTACATTACATTACATACATACACACATACACACACAGACATACAGACATACATACATAGAGACAGACAGACATACATTACATTTACATTTACATTTACATTTACATTACATACCATACCATACCATACCATACCCTACCTACCTACCTACCTACATACATACGTACTTACATACATACATACGTACTTACATACATACATACATACATACATACATACATACATACATATGAATTATACATGAACATATATATGTATATATATATATTATGTAATATGATATATATGTATATATACACGATATAAATGAGTTCAAAAGAATCAGGATGAACCATTTTTTGCGGTGTTCGCCCCTTGAGTCAGGATTCCAGCCTTGGACAAGCGCACGCAGGATGGCGGGACTGAGGTGCCCCGGTGCGATGCGGTGATTGGAGGATTTTTTTACATCACGACTGGGGGAACCTGTTGATGATGTTGATGATCCACATATATGTATATATATATATATTATGTATATATATATTATGTATATATATATGCATATATATATATATATTAATGAATTTGAATGCATCAAGTGTTGTTTTGATGGTTTGAGATGATTTGAATGATTGAATATTTGCCATATGAAACTGGGTTCAGTGGTCGTGATGTGCTGGGAGTTCATAGAAATATTATATAATTTCAACACATATATACATCTCGAGCACGACATTCTTGTTTGATGCCTTCAACATATTTGCATCCCAGCTAGTCCCATCCCCGTTATGTAGATCCACCTTGGCACCCCAATATGTAGATCCACCATCCTACAGTACACGGGTTTTGATTTATCCCAGGTTCCCCAGGTTCGTGACTCGGAGATGGGAGTAGTTGTAAAAGACACACTTTTTTGCCTCACAAAATTCCAATCATAGAATAAACATCATAGATATGTAAAATAAGACCACTTTTGTTGGGTATATATGGGCATTTTTTGACAAACTAGTGCTGGTCGGTGGTGGGTCGGCAAGGGTCATAGTCGTTTGGTGGTCTGGGATGTAGTTTCCTGCTGGATATCAGTGGGTTGTTGGTTGGTTGTGCGTTGACAGTTGTTTTGGCCAACCGTGCGTTGACAGCCGCCCAGCCATAGAAACACGCACCAAAATCACCCACCACGACAGGATTACCATTCTAAGTACCCATTTATAAGTACATCCATCATAGAATTGTCATAATGACGACTAACGATCCTAGAATTATAGAATCATTATTACAAAAATAACCACAATGATTAGCCATCATTGCATCCATTAAGCATAGGTGGACCATAGTATCCATTAACAATCATGATTCATCATGCTTGCCATTGTCATTATACCATAATCAACCATACTCATTAGCCATCATAGAATTTACTACAACAAATTCACCCTGCAGCTTGCCACAGTGATGAACGCGCAATCCATCAACCATAGTTTTTTGTTATATATAATAAAACATAATTATCAGATTATTATCACATATATCCATCAACCATAATGATTAACAATGAACAATAATTACCAGTATCATTATACCAGAATCAATCATACCCATTGCCCATCATCTTGGTTTTGAATTGATATTTATATTAATTAATTAGCATAATCATGAAACATAACTATATGATGATTATCTGCTTATAAGAAAAACACCATAACCATGAACTATCATAGTCGATAATGACTATCACTATCATAATATCATAAAGTAACTTAATCATTATCCACTTCCTAGTATCCACTTCCATTCCCACTATATGTCTATATATATACAGATATTTATATTATAGACATCTCATTATTTTTAGGTTCCGATCATATCATTATACCATAATCATAGTGAGATATAATATAATTATGCCATTAAATAGTGAGATATACCATTATATCATACTATATCATTAGTATCGACCGATTATATAATCTATAGCTTTCCAGATTCTCCCCTGATTCTCCCCTGATTTCTTCAGATTTTCAGGTGGTCGAGGCCAAAGCCGGCAAGGGCAGCGCGACCTTGTCGATGGCCTACTCCGGCGCCCGCTTCGGCAACAAGGCGCTGCAGCTGAAGGGCTGAAGGGCACATGGAATCGCCGATTTTTTTCATGATTACCCATAGGATCCATGTATGGTATATATGCTAACATTTGGGGTATATTGATGGTAAATGTCACCATATATAGCATACATGGATCCTATGGGTTATACTTTGAAATATACCCGAAAGGGGTAAACATGCAAAAAGATTCGGAAAACTATCGACGACATTGGTTTTCGTTTGGAAAATGATCGACATTTCTGGTGGGTTTTCCACATCTTTTTTTGGTATGTTTACAGGAGGTGAACCAGAAAAATTGGGATTTAGCCGTGACAAACATCTATGACACAGGGGATTTACGCATAAAACATGATGGGTTGAGCCATCATGGAGATACCTAGACTCTCTGTTTGTACCGATATACCCCATAGCCCTTTTACCAATACTATTTGAGATATTTGGAGGCTCTGGGTATAACCAATATTTTTGTGATTTACATCTGACAATATTGGGATTTATGGTGAATTCAATGTGACTTGCTGCCAAACTTGTGGTGATTCAATGTGACTAAACATGATTATACTAACCACTTCATGGGGAAACAATGGGAATATGATGCAGTCGGATAGAAGACAATTTTAATGGAATATGAGGGGATGTATAACGTCAACAACATTGTTTGCTTCCCTAAATTCGGAGTAACTGCTCCTTGTTGCCAGACTTGAAAGTGGGACTGAAATCATGGCTCTTTTGCATCCGTTTTGATGGAACATGCTTGGAAACACGCGATTTGCGATTTCAAGTCTTACATCACCAGAGGAACAGACTGTTTGTCTTGTGATCTCACGTTGCTAGATCAAAAATGATGAAGGGACATTTTTACAGGAAACCCTCTAGCACATGCTAAGAAAAAACCATGGTTTCCTGAGTTTCCGGTCGATTTTCCCCCCATCCAATGACTAGAGGATTCAGCCACTGGATACAGCGCCAGGTGCTGAAAGGGATGGCTGGAACGCCCACGGATGAGTGCGCCTATGTTGCGTCCACTGTCACAGACCTGCCATATTTCTCCTCCAAGGTGCCAGAAGCCACCTGTGGTCGGCTCCGAGCCATATGGATTGATGGTTGAAATCCCACCCATTTATGGTAAAAGTGTCGAGAATCGGGGATGGTTTATGATTGTTTGACCAACATGAAAGACATTTTCGGGATTTTTTGAGATTGATGATGAATACCAATGGATGAAATCGTTTAGTTTACATGCCATTTTCAGACCCACAGTTTTTTCTGGGATGTTCAATCTCAACAAGGAGTGGGGACACCACCTTTGGAGATACATGAATCCTGGACCTGGGCATTGCGGCATTGCTGTCCTTAGACTGTGAAGGTTCAGGTTTCCACCAATTTTCATGACGGCCATTTTGGGTAAACGCTGGTAGATAGTATTCTAAACCAGCCCCAAACTTCACATTTTTTGCCCGTTTGGATTCATCCAAAAATGCAAAAATGAGCCCATGGTGCCACCGCGCAGGTGACCTTTGGTAAGACGGGTGTCGAGAAGATTCATCCGGTGGGAGCCTTGAACAGCTACGAGGAGGGCAGATTGAAGGAGGCCCAGCGGACCCTGCGGATGTGGTTCGGATGGGCCTTGAACCCACGGAAACAGGGGATAATAGGGGATTTGAACCGTTGAAATGGGGGATTTGAACCATTGAAATGGGGTTGTAAATGGGAAGATGCCCTCTCTGATGGGCCCCAGAAATCTCCGGTCTGAAGATTTCGGGCTTTGCTTTGGTCATTTAACCTACATCCAAGGTTGAGTTAGCTGAGACATGGCAAGAATGTCTCTGAGTGTGATAAATCTAAACACCATCCCAACGATCACCCAGTTGGGTCATCAAAAACATCATCCGCGTCATAGATTCCGAATTCATAAACCCCAAATCGGGGATGGTGACTATATGTGTCTATGGCATTGGGCTTAGCTGTACAGGCCATGGACCAGTTGAAGACTGAGATCGACAAGGGCTTGGAATACATCGCAGGGAAGTGAGCGAAATTCCGGCGCGGTACAGCGGCCGCGCGCTGCACAGCCTGTGGCTGGTTCCAGGGGCGAAAACCCGGGGAACTTCTCCCCAGAAAAAGAGGAGGAAGTCCAGTCATCACAGACGGCTCCTTGATTGATTCAGGGGTGGCAGTTGCCACGATGTGGCGAAAGTCCAAAAATGGGGTACCCCTCAAGTCCAATGGTTCATCGTCCCAGAAAATCGCCATGTTGGGGTTCCATTTTTTGGACTACGCCATGACAAGGTGTGGCGGTTTCTGATGTACTTTTCAAGTCCCTCAGGAGAGCTGGGTGGATTTGCGACCTGGAAAAAGCAGAGGTCCAAGGGTTGGATCTAGAAGTATGTACCAAGAATGTTCTGGTTTCAACAACCCAAGAACCATACTAAGGCTGATGGTTTAAACATGTTTCAGCAGATTTTCCCCATTTTTGTCCATCGAAACCAAAGACTGGATGATTGCCCAAAATGTGCGCGAAGGCCAGATCCAAGGGTGGCAAGGTGCAGCAGATCGGTGGATTTTGGATTTAGGGATGGAGGAAGCCATTAGGGTTGTAAATTTTGTTATGACTTGATACATGTCGGGCGATTACAGTAGTAAGTTTGACCCACCCATTTCAGGAATGTCGAAAGGATGAATTTTGGTAATGGAGCTCCCATGGAGCTATCTGTTGTTGGTCCAACAATGTGCAACAGAATCATTGAGAGCCACTGATGGCAAAAAGAGTTTCCAAGATCTTCCAAACTGTCAATTCCCCAACTCAATTCAACAGTGATTCAACATTCACTTTGCCCGGAGTGGCCGCTGTCGCTAAGTTGCGTGCAGTCCTGCCAGGTCTTCTGCTACTGCGCCAAAGGCATTTCGCGAAGCTCGAGCCTGGTAATTGCGCCCTTGGCTGCAGTGGTTCTGGCAGAGGTTGGAAGGGGATAGGTCGGATAGGTGCTGATGTGGGGGTTCACAAGTTGTCAAACTGCGGATAGATTGATCAACCTTGGAGTTTCCAAATTAACATGGTCCCCCGAACTCGGAACCCCCCGATCAACGCAGTGCAAAAGCTCCATGTTGGGGGGTCCAACCATTTTTTCGGAGGTGCTGATCAAGTTGACCGTTAGGTTTTCCAAGGTCATGAGCTCGTTCGGCTAGCCTGGCTCAATGGGTTTTCATCATCCGCGGCGGTGTTTACCGCGCGGCGCGCGGTTGCGGAACGTAGTCCCTTACAGGCCACCCCGCTGTACAGTGGTGCTGGTAACTGGTCACTTGGCACTTTTATATAAAGCTATTTAAATGGAAAGTTGAGTTTCATCAGTTTAATCTCCCAAAGTTATCCAAAGTTGGTACTTTATTCATTCAACATTTTATGGATACCTGGAGGGTCAAGGTTCATGGGTTTGTTGCATGTCTGGTCCAATGTTCGATGTTCCATCCAAGTTTTCGCCAATAAACCTACTTCTTTTCACATTTTTTCGATCTTTTAACACATTGACCGTATCCGTTTGAGTGTGATTTCCCAGCCATGATCTATACAGATAGTAATGTAAACCCTGGATTAATAAACCCCTAGGCTGCTTAATTGGGAAGGTACCATTTAAGTATCAAATCATGACTATTGGGGAATACCCCCCTAATTAATAAACCATGGTTTAGTCTCATCCGGGGTTGACATTATAATAGACTCATGCAGATTCTACATCCAACGACTGTCCGCAGGTTCTTAGTCCTCAGTTTCGGTGCATCCAGTTGTTGCCTGCTGAGCCACCAATGTTGGGTCGCGGTCCGCGGTTTCTCGGACATTCTTTGGCCTGGAAGATGGGTGATTTTCATGGTGAAAAACCATCAGAAATGGTGATTGAACAACCAATCAATTATCAAAATTCGGATTGAACGGATATTTCACCAATCAGGATGATAATGATAGTTGATATTAGTTGATCATGGATGACAATGGCTGTCCGAAATAATTAGGATTGAACCATCCAACATGAAGAATTTGACCAGGAATTGACTGAAACTAGGTGATTTTGCCTGTTAAAACCTGCAAGCTACGGTGGATTGATTCACAGTAGCCATGATTCGCTTGCGGGAATCAGCTACAGTTCGCCTAGCACGTTCCGTGCCCAACAGTGGTGCTTCGCACTTCCCATACTTCTCTCATCAAGACTGTAGGGAGAAATTCATGGGGGCTTCCTTGGGATTTGGATGGTGAGCTCAGTTGCATCCCTGTTATTCCCTGTTGGTTGATGATATACTACCCAATATATGGATATATGGGAGGATTTATTCGATTTGTCGGATAATATGGGTTTGTCTGAAAATAGTGTACCCCTACACCCAATGGTTAATGATCATTATCCCTACTAAATGGCTATAATTGGAGGTATACCCCATTTTCAGACATACCCATATCTATCATGATCAATGGGAACTTTAGTTCTTAACCAGCCGGTATTTCATGCTGTTCCATAGCCAAGGTTTCCCTGCGGTCAGAGGAAGAGCATGCAGATCCAGCTACCAGGACCGAGCGATCTCAGGATCGAACCAATAGAAAAAATGAGGAGAAATCACTAAGACATTGTGACACCACCTAAGAAATCCTAAGATCCTACAATTATCTACAATTCTAGTGGATAAGATCACTAAGATCCTAGAATTCTAGTGGATATTGGCGTGATATTGGGGAGTTTCAGCCCCTGAAACATCTTCAACGACCCGTCTGGGCTTCAGGAGCTGCCTCTGTTGGATGAGGAGAGCAATTCGCTCTTCCTGCTGTTACGGGGAATGACCACAGCAACCTGGCAAGGCTTCTAGACCATTCTACACCGCTGGAGAACTGGACTTAGCATATCTAGAAACTTCATGAAACTTCTAGACTATAGATGACTATAGATGACTATAGACTGATATAGTTCATGTAGAGCAGGACTTGTCAAATCTCTTAAAGGACATCCTATCTACCAACCACTCATCATCTACGACATTTCTGTGGCCCCAGCGGAGTTGATGGGAATCTGCCGAATGTCCAACCATCCATCCCAATGGGGTGATTTTCCAATTGCTATCCTGTTGCATCCCAATTTTTCCTAGTCAAATCTCCATTTTGGGTGGTACATCATTCTGAATCTCCAAGAAATCGATGTATTTTTGGCGATTTTCCAAGAGGCTTTTGGTTCCAAAATGCTCAGGTGAGTTTCTGTGAAGGCCCACCACCATTGGCTTGGCTTCGGAGCAGATTGGCCGCCATCATCGCCGCGAACCCCTGGCTCTCGGGCCACCTACGCCGAAACGGGGTGAACGACGCCGTGTCTCTCCGCTTCGACGCGGCGGGAGCCACCGGGGAGGTGCAGCTGCTGGGCTCTGTCAACATCAGCAGCAGCACGCCCTACGAAGTCATCAGCCAGCAGATCAGTGGCAGCTGCGCGGAAGTTCGGCCCGGGGGCCCGCGCTGGAAATGGGAGAGAATGGATGGAAGCCACGGATTTTTTCACGGTCAAGAAACTGAGACCCGCAGACCTTTTTTTCCACCAACCAAATTGGCCAAAATGGCGAGATACCACAGATTTGGGTTGCCATTACCTATGTTCCTGCAGTGATCAGAGTCAGTGTTGTGGGACCCCATTTGCGACATGTGAAAATCTTGAACATTGACGGCGTGGCAATTCATTATCCATGGGGTTCTCTTGTTTTGAAGATGAGTCAAAAAGGATGTGTTGCTCACCCAAAGTGGTGAACGGTTCACGTGATATATTAAGGAGATCATTCTCATGTTTGAGAATCTCAATCACAGTGCTTCACGAAGAGAGAAGTAATGCTTCTTCATTTTCTTTTTGCGAAAAATCATGTTTTTTTTCTCCTGAAAATAGGCTACCCCCCAAATTTGCCGGTAAATCCTCATGTTCCCAACAATCGAATTTCCCCTTAGGGTTAAATCCACCAATTGACCGCACTGTCGCACCCTGGGGCCAAATGCACCAGCCTAGGCCTGGCCTTGTTTGCTTGCAGAATTCCAGCGAGCCGCTGATCCGTGTGTCCTTGTGTGATGGAGGATTTCGCCGGGCTGCCCAGGGGTCACCCATTTGTCCAGCGCTATCTATGCTACATTTATACCTACACCTCGGGATATTTTGGAGCTACTGTAAATGTTGGTAGATATTGACAGTGACCCACAGACCTATATACATATTGTGTTTAGATGATATTCCATACATTGGGTGTAGTGTAATCATTACCCATACATCGAACATATCGTGGGTTGCACAACCCCTTGAACTACCCCACGCGGGCGACCAAACCCAGGTGATGAGTTTGCGCTGATTGTCTCGATTTCGCACATCGTGGCTGATGGGCTTCTAGGTGTTGTTTTGGCGGGGCAAGATGTTTTTAAGTGTTAGTTTGGTTACCCTCCGGTCATCAAACATGGCACTGGGAAATTTCCCATCAACGGAAGTTTTCATGGGAAAATCATCTATCAACGAGGCGACATTCCATTGCCCTGTTTGATGGAGGGTATGAACTTAGGAGTTCAAGGATGTTGCAACTAAACGAGAACGGACATGTTCACCAAACTTGTGAGTTTCAGGTAGCCCCGAGGATGAACGTGATGAACCTGCACCACAAACGGACGCAGCATTTTCAAGGTTTCACCAATTCAAGTGAACCCTGTTTCAGGTTGGGTAGTACTACCACTCTGGAAAATTGATGCAACGAATTTCAGGAGTGTTTGGTATTTTCTGAAGGCGGCATCAAATGCAGCATCTGATGGGTTGCGAAACTGGGTCCCTGCCGGATGTGAAACGAGGCACACTTACTACAAGCTCTTTGAAATGCTGACACAGAACGTCGAGCTCACTTCTCTCAATCCCCGCCGCAAGGTCCATTTCAATCAGAAGAGAATTCAGGCTGTGGGACAGATGCTCGGCTGAGTGATCTTGAGTGATTTTGACTTATGATTTTCCACCTTTTCATTGTCTTTTGGCAAATGTATTCAGTCTCCTATCCTCAAATCAGGTACCTACTTCGGATGTGTTCAAAAACAGCTTTCTTGCAGCTCATGTGGCTCTCAACATGGGGTACCCCCACCATCCCCCACCAACATTTGTTGCTTTACCATCATTATAATTATACCCACTAAAAGATTGCCATAGATGGGGACTCCATTCCCCATGGCTGCCATAGGAGGCAGTACGACTTCATCTACTCTCCGCAGTATGTCTTGAACTGCCTCAGCGGCAAGCTGCTCTATGGAAAGCCAAGATGTCGGGCATATTTGGTGAACTCAGAGAGAGTTGCAGAAATCAAGGTGGGAAACCCAGTGGGATGGGGTTCCACACACTTTGGATCTGGCGGATCTGCTCTGCCATGGTGATTTTGCTTCCGATGTGGTCAGCTTCACTCATTGAAACTGGATCTGCCTTATATAGCATTTTCTACCGTGAGAGGTAGGCTGACCATCCAATTGTGGGTTTCAATTCCTGTTTGAGGCATCACAGATCAAAGAACATCCAGATGTGCCTTTTGTGTCTACGAACCTCGACAGGCTGTCAGCTGGGAGGCAACTGATGTCTAGCTCTACTTGATCTACTTGACCTAAAGACCTAAAGACTATTGTGGGAAATTGTGGGAATCCGTCAAAATTCAAGTACCTCAAGTGAAATATATCAACCTTATTAGACCATTCCTCATATATTTTTGTGGTTGATGATTTTGTTCCGGCTGCCCGCTGTGAGTTCGGGTCCCATTGTTCCCATTGAGTTCGTCCTGTTGGTGGCCGAGGAATGACGTGCTGACATCACTCTTTGGAAGACTCATTGACGCTCGGGTGTCTCGGTGAAGATGGTGATGGCACGAATGTTCCTGAGATCATTCGTCTTGGACATGTTGGAGAGATTCTCAATGAGTCTTCAGAGCTGTAGATTCAGAATATTCATGGATGGTTCATGGTGAATGAACTGCTTTCTATGGAGATACACATAGATATAGATCCTTCCAGCCACTGTGGCTCGTCGTGTCATCTGCCAGGTTTGTTCCATGGCCATCAACTTCCGAAATCGCATCGCTGGAATTTGCGAGGCGGGGCCCTTAGAGAGGAGACCATGATGGATGCTGCACTTTGTGAAGCGATTTTGGAATGGAATGAGCCATAGAAACCACAGCGATCCACGGTGAAGTCGCGTGGATTTGCTCAGGATGATGCTGGGAACTACCAGGCCTTTGGGGATTTCGTGTCAGGGGATGGCTGGAACTTGGGAGTTTCAGCAGGTTTCCAGTCCCCTTTTCGAAACGATTCTGTCTGTTACTCCGAAATATTAGCTCTTTCCCTGCCATGCCATGCCCAAAATGTCACCAGTTCAACACCAATGCCCTGCTGTCATCCGCCAGGGCCTGCTATGTCTCGGGCCCAAGGACTTTGCAGAGCCTGCATCGATCCGACGCCTTCTGCAGAGGGGCGGCACCACTGGTATTTACCATGAGATATCCAATGGTGCCGATGCTGTTCGGGGACCAAGCTGGCATCATGTTTGTACAAACAATTTCTGTTTGTCTCCAAAATAAATGTGAGAAGTTTGAGAAAGAGTTTGGAGTGAAAAAGCGCTCAGCATTCTATCCAAAACTGAGTTGAGTATACATCCTTGGGAGTGGGCAGGGAATTTCCGATGACAGAACAGTTCAGGTGACGTTTGGGTCCCGCAAATTTGGTATTTCCGGCAACTATTTCGTTTGGTGAATGATAGTGATTTGTTATTTTCATTCTTCCAGTCTTCGCATTCACACTTGAGGGTGTAGTTGGGGTGGGTAATATGCATAGCAACACGCCCCATAAGTTGAGATATAACCCCGACAAAGTTATGGTTGTATTGATATCCAATGAATTTCAGTTATATCATATATATATATAT
>Ga0126342_10018227_pt1 | contig 12055 bp, 15 predicted proteins | sample Cyp1metagenome_FD_92528 | JGI IMG/M metagenome (GOLD analysis project Ga0126342, IMG submission 92528) | Coral microbial communities from Lord Howe Island, Old Settlement Bay, Australia - Cyphastrea 1 metagenome | ecosystem: Host-associated > Invertebrates > Cnidaria > Coral ... | reverse complement strand
TCTTTCTGGCATCCTATCTGGCATCTATTCTGACATACTTTCTGGAATATACTATATTCTGATCCTGCCTTGCCATGAGTTTGGGCTGGGAGTGCTTTTATCTGCGTGGATCAATGCCAATGTCTTGAATATCCACCAAATGTTGGTTTCACATGTTTGCACCCAATGATCGCCATTACCATTGATAACAATTGATACCCCAAAATGGCCAGGTCCTGAATTTGAGAGTAGGTCCTGAAAAGTTTTCTGGGTACTGAAAAAACAGGACTTTGGCACAGGGTCTGAAAAAAAACTTAGGTGGAAGATTCAGGTATACATATATTATATGAATATTGTTTCCTAGCTCTTCATGAATCATGGGATTTCCCGATTTCTTTTCTAATTTCTTAAGAACTGAATTGTTGCCAAATGATATGTCCATCATGGACATGGTCCCAATTTCCAAAAAACCCTCCGGAAGCTCCCATCCTAAGCATTTAGATCATTTTTCCATAGATTGTCCCAACCATTTTCCCATAGATGTGCCCACCATTTTCCCAAGTTTTTCCCATCTGAACTGCCATATTTTTCCACTTTCTGAGGAATCGCCTCCAGCAGCACCTGAAGATCTGCACCAAGGCGCGTGACCAAAGCGTCGTGCAGCGGCAGCCCTTCTACCGCCGCGGCGTCAACGGCGCTGGGGACAGCGTCCCCAGCGCCCTTGCCGACGCCGTGGCGGTGAGTGCCGCCGGAGAGGAGGTGGTGAGAGATTCTTGGCATCTGCTGATGGGAGATCGAATTCTATTGATATTCGATCGTTATATGATGCGTTATCTATTGTTGTGTGATGTGTGTTTTTTGATGTTAACTACTTTATGATCAACAATTGAATTATCAAGTGGATCGATTTGTGTTTTTTCCTCGAATGTGTTTGGGAACAGATGTTGTTTTCCAATGGTTTTCCTTTCAGGTGCCATTTTTTGGGGGGGGCCATCATGGGCCATCGCCTCAGCTCAAGGATTGGATGCGACGGATTTCGGAGGCATGGCCCAAAGCGGTGAAGCAAGTCTTGGGCGAAGTTACTGGGCATGCGGATGGTCGGAAAATGAGATTTTTGATATTTTGAGATGTGGCAAACCAATACCCATAGGATCCATGTATGCTATATATGGTAACATTTACCATCAATATACTTATACCTCCAATGTTAGCATATATACCATACATGGATCCTATGGGATAGTAAACCCCCAGATTTCAAGGTTTATAGATGTTTATAGAGTTTATGCCACAGAATTCAGTGATATTGTGGCTGGACATGGAAACTGCCTTGTGTGGTTTGCCCAGAACCCCCAAACTTGGAGATACAGTTCGATACCCTTCGAAACTCAACAGTAAAATTCCGCGCAAAATCCTCTAGCCTCTGGTAATTTGTTACAGTTTGCTATTGAACATGTACCATTTATATATATATATGTATATATATATACAGTTGATTTAGCTATTCAAAATGGTGATTTTCCAGTTCGCAAACTGTTAGCTTACCAGTTTACCAGAGGGTATCAATTTTTATGAATCCTCATGGATTCCAGGCTACCTGCCCGGAGGGTCTGCTGGAGAAGTCGGTGGTGCTGGAGGGTGGGCAGCTGGCACATGCGGACGCGTGGCAGATGGAGGCTGAACCCTACAAATCGTTTATGAATGTTTATGACTATTCACAAGATTAGTCGAATTGTTTGATGATTTAATCATGAAATCCATTTAAATCCTTCTTTTTGATGCTAATGTATTACCATCCTCCTAAGTAACATAGATTATGCTAAATACTATTCCTCGAATAAAATGCAATTCTCAGTGTCTATATTATTAGTTGTGCGATGGTTTTGTGTTTGGTGATGCTCAAGCCAGATATTGACATTGATAGGATTAGATATGTGTGGACGTTTAAGAATGATAGGGGTACCTAAAAAATGGAAAAGCAACTTGTCATCATCAAATTTGACTACTTATACAGAGATATGTGGAATTCATAGACTTGACTTCACCCATAGAAAAACATAAATAAAGACAAGCTCAGATGACCTGCCACGATGGCTGTGCTATCATGCCCCATATTTATGTGACACGATGCCGTTGTGAATTTCACCGGTGGTTTTCTGTAGTCCTGGATCTTCCCAGTAAGTGGTGAAGCGTTGTGGTTAAATTTCCCCATTCTGTGGATTACCCCCCAAAAAGTGGGTGAACTAATGATGTTTACGAACTAACCAGTTTCCATTTTTGATGAAAATTCCGAAGATGCCTAAATCCAGATGTTTCGCAAACAAATAACAACAAACTACTTATTGTTACTATGTGTGTTAACACCAAATATAGACTGACACCGCCCGTGGTGATCTCATTGACCGATCCAGAGATGGGGATGGTTCCCGTTGCCAGATTAGAGAGATGGGGATGTTTTTTTTGCCAGTTAAAACCAGAGGGGTTTCAGTACTGGCAAAAAATATCATATCTATCATATCCAGTAAAATTAGGGTACTCATGTGATTTGTTCATGTTATTCATCAATATCATATATCTTTGCTTGATAAGTTCATCTAAATGTCACATCTTTGAAGCAGTGAAAAACAGTGAAACATACCCTCTGGTAAACTAACATAGCGAACTGGAAAATCACCATGTTTCATGGGAAAATCCACTATTTCTATGGCCATTTTCAATAGCTATGTTAAATTACCAGAGGGTATCATGAAACATCCCTGCAGATGTTGAGATTTTCCCAAGGAGAAACACGATGTGCAAAATCAAGCGCTGGCAGATCTGATCCTACAGGAGCCGCTGAATCGTGTGTTATGCTTAGCACTTGAGATTAGTTTACATTACTACTTTTGATTATGTAGTATGATTATATATATATATATGTATAATTATAATATAATCATGATATATCATGATTAGTTTACACTAAGACATCACATCACAATATCTATATATGTTTATTGGTGACTCTGCCTTGAGTGTTGCAAAAGATACTGAACGGTTGGGGCATGGCAGGGAAACGCATGGAACTTCTGGACCTGAGATAGTCACCAGAGATTCCTTCAGAGCAGCAGTAGCTGATGATCGACTCACCAGTCTTGTCGAAAGCTGAAACCTCTACCATTTAAGGATCCGAAGGGATAGATTAGTCACATCTTGTTGAGATCTCATGGATATTCCCTGCATGTTTGTTCATTATGTATGTTTATGTATGTTTATGTAAGGTCTGTACCTCTAAGATCTCTCCATTTGGGTTGGTCCAAAATGGAGGATACCTTAGAATTCCTTAAAATAACTATTTGATTCGGAAAACATGTTTTATGAAGGCTTTTGGGGTATTGCCAAACATTGTTGAATGTTTGTTGAACAAGCAAATTTGTTGAATGGTTGTTGAAGGCTTGGTGACATACAAATCCCATTGCTTAGATCCACAAATTGGTTGGTGACAGCCCCACCAATTGCTTGGTGAACTATCATGCTTAAATCCCACATTTTGGTGAAATCATGTGAAAACCCGATCAACTGCCCATAAACATCGAGTTGTCCGCAGTTTTGTTCCTACCATCTGCCGTGCTTTTCAATCGTGTCAAACCTGTTAGGACCTGCGCCTAAAGAGCAAGATCCCAGGGGTGGTTCTGGTGGAGTATGGGTCCGGCAAGGGCGGCCTGGCCAATGCGGTGCTGAGGCGGGATATGGTGACTGGTGACTGGTGATTTTACCAGTGATTTCACTGGAGATGACATGGTGACTTAACCATCCAAAACGGTGATATTTCACCATCCAAAATGGTAACTTAAAACCAGCATTTTCTGGTGGTTTTAATGATTTTAATGGATCAAAATTGGGGGATTTTACCATGATTTTACCATGAAGAATGGTGCTACTATGGTATCTCTTCACGAGAAAAAAAGGAATCACGGGAGCCTTTTTGAGGCAATGCCCGGGCCTTCGGTGCGTCTTGGTGGAGCGTGAGCCTCGAAGGCGAGGTGGCTACGGTGGATGTTGGTGGAAGCCCTGGATACTACTGGTAAAAACACCATTAAAAACCACAAAAAATGTTTGTTTGCCAGGGTTTTCCATTAAACCTATATAGATGGTTTTTAAAACCACCATATGTTTGCTGTAGATGTTCCCTTAAACCCATTGAGTGGTGAATGTAGGGAGCTGTGAACGGAGCATAACAGAGGGAACATATCCAAATTGCATGATATACCTAAGGGGTATCCTTTTCAGGGGCCAACTGTTTCGATCCATGTTTATCGTGCAAAGCGATGAGTTCCTGAGTCAACCGACTCTCAGAGATCAAAATTTGCCTCCAGTTGGCCGTGTGTGGCTCAGACGCAACCGAACCCATCAGAGATTCATCGATTAGTTGGAGATATGGCCATGGTTCTCCGAAGCTTGGTCCTGGCCTCTCGGTCTGATCCGGCAACCCTTTTGGGAGTAGAAAATTATGGTTGGTCCCAGTGTGGCCACCAAGTCGGGGGCAGGAACAGATAGGAACAGTGTTGGAAGTTTGATGCCTTTGTGTGTTGCTTGTTGCTAGTTGTCTTCACGCACAAACAAGTACAAAGACCAAAAAACAGTGGTTTTCTGGACATTAATGAACATGGAATATGCCTCTACTAAAATTTCATTTTTTGGGTACACCCCATTTTCAGACTTTTCAGCCAAATATCAGATTGTTGATCATACACCCAAATCCCATTGAATTCCGTATTGATATCCACACTGTCCTTTGGGATATGATTGATATCACATACTGTATCCAAATCCCATTAACATCCACATTATAGATCCATTAATTCCATTTATATGATCTCATTGATTCCATCAATACTCCCATGAAATCGACTCCACATGTTCCTCGGACCGCCAAATTTAGGCACTGACGCTCTTGTTGGCGCAAGCTAACTGGGAGCCTTGACTGAACACCCTGCCGAAATGGTGTATCTGAGACTCCGGAACATAACATTTTTTCAAATTGGCATGGTATGAAATGCTATTGCAAACATGTTTATCTAGAATGGGATGATTGGTTCTAATTGACTTAAGTGTATTTGTTGGGGTCATTGTGGCTCAGGCACCCGTCAGCAAGCAACCAGGGAGATACGTTGGCAACATAAGTATTCACAAGTGAGGAAGGACAATCGTGAAGATTAGTTTGCCAAAGTGTCAGCTACAAAGCTGCTAATGCAGTGAGTTTAAAGTCCATGAAACACGCCAGTTGTACAAGTAAAAGAAGCATGAGTAGAACATGGTCATGCAACTGATAGGCGCAAGTCGGCCACAAGCAATAGGAACATCGATTTCTCATATTTGCTGATGGAGTCAGCCAATGCTCTGTATAATATAATAAAGTATTTCTACATAATCACCAGCAGTTCGTTCGCTGGTACCTTTACTGCCAGATTGATTTGAACCGTTGAAGCCCATGCTTTGCAGGTGCAGGAAGAGGACACAGGCTGCTATGACGGACCATGTGATGATAACGATCACGACGAAGAGACTCTTTTCCAGATGAGTGTGGCCAGGCTGCACCCAGGTATTCCACTGACCCATCCTGGGACTCAGCCGCAGCCATTTGGTGCTTTCAAATATGATTGGTTTGATTCCTAGTAGTCGCCAACCAGACCAAGTTGATGGTGAATCTAGATCCCACTTATACACTGCTTATCAATTTTGTTGCGAGTATTCCAATTTAAACATCCCATGTTAATCCCGGTGGGAACATTCATTATTTGATGCTTGTATAGTCTCTACTACTGTAAAAGAAAAACTTAGATATCTCCCCTTTTGTTTATCACTGTTGTGACTCAACCCACCAGGCAGTTCTGGTGAAGCAGGGTGAAGAGCCACCACCACCACCGGTGGGTGGCTTTAATGAAATGGAAGCCTTGGCAGAATTGAACGAGGACCGAGAAGCGATTTTCCAATGACCTGCCGAGGTAATGAAAAACCATCGATTTCCATGGGGATTTTATGGATATATATATATATATATTATGGATATGTCCTTGGCGAAGATCGTGGAATATCCATTGAATGCTCGATTTTAAGCATAGTGACTGAACCATCAAACATGGCAGATGCATTGGATTTTGATTAATGCCATGAATCGACTCAACCAATTTAACGAACCAATTTATGAGGATTGAACTGATCCAAGTGATCTGTCAAAACGATCATGTGTTTAACCATCAAATTGGGTTTAGACCCACCATAGCGGTAAAGTAATGAAGATATAGATAGATATAGTGGAATTCTGAAATATACTTGGATATCGTATGATATTATGAGTCATGAGGATATTTCACTTCAACACTACGATATGGCCTTTTTGGTTGGTCCAGTTCAACTGCCGGGGCTTCACCGGCGCCATTTTTTATAGCCTTTTCGGGGATTTGACATAGAGGTGTTGTTCCTGAGAAATAGCTCGTGTGCTCAGTGGGCTCTATTGTAATTGGAATCCATATATTTGAGGTGATGAATTTGTTCATGTGTGAAAAATCTTTGGGAATCACACTTGCCACTGGAAAATCCCCCAATTGATATATCCAAATTGCGTTGTTTTTGATCAGAGGCAAACGTATTGCTTTCTGTTGGTATGGTTGATTAAGAGGGTATCAGAGAGATTAACACTGAGAGTTTGATGATTGTTGTGGAGATCATATATGATTCTATCATGTCATATCAACCAGTGGAATTTGTTATTTTTTCTCCACGGGATTTTGGGTGGAGAGATCGTAGCAAGTCTTTTTTTCCATCAACCATGAGATGGATCCCTCAACAGTTTCGCTTGCTGTCATGAGAGCATGCACCTTCCGAATTTAATTGGCCGGTAGCACCAAGCTGTGAATTGTCAAGTCAACCAACGGACCTGGCTATTCTCGAATGAAAGGCGGCGGTTAAACCAAGAAACGTGTTTTTTGGGGGGTTGTTGGGTTTGATCTTCAAGAACGGGGATATGATGGGTTCTGAACTGAGTAATCGGATGGTTGAGTTTTGCTCCTTAAAAATGAATCGATATGAGCCCAACTGGCAACTCTATGTTTTAAGCCCAGCTAGCTTAGCTATGGTCAAAGTTTTGCCACTGAGTTCTGGAGTTTGGTTCCCTCGAAGATATGGAAGATATGTAACTCCTGAGCGCCCGCAGGATGTGAAGAAAACAGACTGATTGGATTAGAAGTTTTAGGGTCCCAATGCTGCAAGACGCAGCTGGCAGTTGGGCCATCGCGTCGCCATTACTTCCAAAATTACGTGACGTGAAGAAAGGATGCCGAGGTTATGGAACACCCTCTGGTAAACTGACATAGCTATGGAAAATCCCTATCTTGAATATATTATAGGTAAAACAACTATAAATAGGCCATGTTCAATAGCTATGTTAAATTACCAGAGGGCACTCGAACCCACCTGTTGATGGTCACGACAATGAAGCAACCGCAAGGGGATGAAAGCAGGTGAAGACGCCATGCTGTGATTTATGTGTCAACGCAGACAGCAAACAACAGAGGTCCATTAAGAAATAAAATGCAGTTCGCTCGATGATTTCAAATCTGTCTGTAGCTTAAATTATTGTTGCTGTAGTACGCGATAGTTACTATAGTGAATTTACACAAAATTTATAAATATGTAGTTTATAATTTACTCAAATACCCGTTGCTGTAGTGTTTTTTTGTTTTGTTTTCGGCTACATAGAGATTCGCGCTGAATTTTCAGTTTCATGGGCGTTCATGGCCTCTGGTGGTCCCAGAATATGCATCTATAAGATTCTATAATCGTTTAGGCCATACATTGTGTATATATATATATTTGCGATTATATACATACATCTAATAATATATACTGTATACTGTATACTGTAGACTGTAGACTGTATACTGTATACTGTAGACTGTATACTGTATACTGTATACTGTATACTGTATATCATATTATATTATATTATATTATATATTTATCTACAGTAATATAATATACATATATAATATACATATATATAGAATATACATATATAAACTATTATATATACATTGCATTGCATTGCATTCCTGTCCATTCCTTTCCATTCCTGACCATTCCATTCCAGTTCAGTCATACATTCATACATTCATACATTTATACATTCATACATTCATACACAAACAAACACATTCATACTTCATACATTCATTCATATACATACAGGCAGGCAGGCAGACATACAGACATACACACATACATACATACATACATATATAATCAGATATATATATATATATACATGTACAAATATACACATATATGTACACATCTACATATACGTATGCATAAATATACATATAATACATATATACATATGTATGTATGCACCTGACATATGGGTTTGGAGTCTGGAGCAATAAAACCATTTATTAGCATATATGTATCAGAATACATACCATTTCCGCTTGCTCCATGCTTTGATCTTCAGTACATTACATCAGATTGTTTCATTACCCTACGTGGGTTTGTATCCCGGTTGTGAGTAAGTGAGTAGTAAGCAATGTGTAAATATAATTCTATCTATATATATATATATTATATCTGGGGTATGTCCCAATTGACCACTGAGCTATTTCATATGGTTCTTAGCCAAATCGCAACCGGGTCCTTTGTTCTTAGCAGTTGTATGTAAGGTTCTCGGTCTCAGGCCGGCACTGTCGTGGACAATTCATGCCACGAGGCACAAGTTCGAGAACAAGCAAGACAACAAAGAAGAGCAGGTCGCCCGAAGTGGAGATGGGTCAAAACCCTGGTACCTAGTGAACCTCAAAATAGCTGGTAAATGGATGTTCATCCCACTAAAAATGGTACTTATAGGTATTGACCCATAGCCAAGTGAACGAAAGTGAACGGGTCGCCGCAAGTTTGCAACGGGACCAGTTGACTCCTGGTTGATGAGTGGTGAACAATGGAGATCTAGCCATTATTTGTGGGTGTGAACAACTAAAACACGGGGAATAACATAAAGACTAATCATGACAAGTCATGACAAGTAATGGTTGATTGGTTTTTATAGGTATGAACCATTATTGAATATTGGGAACCCCATTCTCAAAGAACCAGCATAAAGGCGTTTTTTCACACTGTTCATTCAACTGTTGTTGGGGCACTGGTATGCTGAAATAATGACTTGCCTACTTCATATTGTGATGGCATGTGGATCAATCGGCACAAAACGTTCAAACAACTCTATAATGTTCATTGTTTTTTTGTTGGAGACACTCATAATTCAGATCAAGTCAGCAACTGTTGCTAACGTTTGAATCTAATCATTAGATATTTTTGTATAATGGCTATCAGATGTTATTAGTTTATATAATATAGATTCTATTGGGAACAAATCTCAAATCTCCCGTTTGCGCCTGCGCCAGGTCTTGCGTTTGCGCCTGGATATCGTTGACTTCGACCTGCAGCAGTTCCTGTCTCCGGCCCTGGTTTCTGGGCACCTGGAGGATGTCACCGACCTTGAAGGTCAGCATATCCCATAGGATCCATGGTGCTGCTATATATGCTAACATTTACCATATTTTACCATCAATATACCCCAAATGTTAGCATATATACCAGCACCATGGATCCTATGGGTATGATTATTAAAATGATTAATGATAATAACCTGACATTTTTTATCTGAATATCCATGGTTTTTATAATATCAATCCTGATTTGCTTTACTTTTATAATAGATGATAATTACTTTTTTTTGAGGAAGATATCAGTAATGTGACCTTTTCGGATAATCAACATCAGTATATAATATTTTTGGAACCTGGTTTGGTTGTGCAGGTGTAGTGAAGTTGAAGTCTATATATATATACATACATACATACACACACACACGTTCTTGCAGGAAAACGGTCAGATTCAGTTTTTCTTCTGCAGAATGGATTGATTTGCTGAGTCCTTGATGATCAACCCGAATGGATCCGAATGGGTTTTGGGCCGCGATCTGTCCACAAATTCAGAGTGCATTTAGAGGTTTCCGTAAATGTTTGTGACATGTTCATCTCTCAATGTTTGCGTGCTGTTTTGTGACACCCAAAGCAGTGAAGCAGTGTTTTTCGGACTTAGGATCCGCAGTCTCTGCCATCTGCTGCTGACTTGAGTGGTGGGGCGCTGAAAACGCGCCTCGGAGGTTGAGATGATGTATTTCCATCGCCTCAGATTACGGGAACCAATCAGTTTTGTTTTTTCTGATGAATGTGGTAAACATAGCCAATTTCATAAACCATCCCCAATAGAGGTTGATTTTTTTTTTTATTGCTAGCTTTACCACATTATCTGGTAAATGGTATTTTTTTTCATAGACCAACGTCATGAGGATATCGGTGAAATACCTGGGTGATGTGAAACGACGTGATACGACGTGAATTTATTTCGGGAGAACCATCAAACATGACCATTTGTGAAACGGCCCATTGCTTGGGCGAGCTCTCATGGATATGGGCCTGGTAAAGATCTCTGTATACAGTTTGTATACAGTCTGTATACAGTATGTATAATATATATATATATATGTTTGTTTATGCTGTCGTTTGTTATTGTTGTATTGACATGGTGCCCTTTGTTGTTTAGATTGCACACCAGGCGACCAACAATGAAACAATGAAGAGACCATTCCCAAAATATGAGATTTTCTGGATTACAGTATCTCACAATCTATGGAGGTCTCCAATCCACGGGGGTACCCGCAAATCATCCATGTTATTTAAGGAATCGCCCATCATAAACAAACTATTTTGGGGATCCCCCATTTATGAAAACCCATATATATATGTATATATATATATATGTATATATATATATGATATGATATTATACAGACATGTAAAATCATGGACATGTGTTTCATTCCCAGGACCTTTTTGAGGCCTTTCAGTTGCTGTCTTGGAAGGGCGTTACTGTGTACAGACGTACAGACAAACACTGAGAAAAATGATGATGATAGGAGAATGATGTATATTACTTGACAATACATGTTATGTTTGTTGCTTGATATTTATTGTTCCGGAAACTTCATTTTGATAATTGTTGTGTTGTAGCTTCTTGAAGATTGGACTTTCACTGAGTAGTGGTTATTGATGTTGAATATGGGTGTCAAGTGTTGTCGCTGTTGCGCTTTCTGCCGGGTTTTGTTCAGATTATGTTTCCAATCTCCTTTTTTGCACATGTCAGCTGCATCGGATTGTTTCTCCACTTTGTTACAACTGCCAACCCTTTTGGTGCAGTTCTTGCAACAGATATTTATATATATAGTATATATATATGTGTATATATACACTATATTACATGTTATATGTATATATATATATATATATTATATAGTATTATTTATATATATATATATACATATGCATGTATACATGTATGTAATATATACATATTATATATATATATATATATATGTATGTGGTCACCGCCCGCTCGAGGGCCTACCTTTTGATATCTCAATGACATAACTTAACTCGATATGTATATATAATAATATGTATATATGTTTAATATGTGCATACTCTGACACCTTACGTGTTGTTTTTCCAGTTGATTCTTGAATGCTCGCCTCTTTTCGTCCTCGTTGACAAGCTGCCACTTGCCATTTCCGTCGGGAGTCCCAGCTGGATTTCGTTGTGTTGCAGATTTGGGAGGGCCTCTGGTAAACATACAAAAAGCTATTGAACATTGCCCATTGATAGTGGATTTACCTATTAAAAATGGTGATTTTACAGTTCGCTATGTGAATTTACCAGAGGGTAGCGAAAATTCACCCGTAGGTTTCCAAGCTTCGGCGCAAAGCAATGAGATTCCTCCCTCAGCGATTCTCAGTTCAAGACAGCCAAGTCGCCCCATTGACCACTGATTGGTTCGGTATGAAGTCCTCGGCAATGAGTGCCTTCTCGATGGCTGTCACTGTCTCCTTGACGGCTTTCCTGATGGGCACTTTGCAAGGCTGTGGCAGCGATGTATTTACCGTGGACACCACGTGCAGCCGTTCGGTGGTAGATTCCTGCATTAG
>Ga0126342_10018226_pt1 | contig 12055 bp, 12 predicted proteins | sample Cyp1metagenome_FD_92528 | JGI IMG/M metagenome (GOLD analysis project Ga0126342, IMG submission 92528) | Coral microbial communities from Lord Howe Island, Old Settlement Bay, Australia - Cyphastrea 1 metagenome | ecosystem: Host-associated > Invertebrates > Cnidaria > Coral ... | reverse complement strand
TATATATATATACATTATATATATATTTGAAATCAACATTCCAGCTGCAGCACCTAAGATGCGAGGCACCAACTTTGTGGAGTGCTTCACTTGCGGCGGGGCTCATTTGGCCCGTGAGTGCCCTGAAAGAGGTGGAGCTTTCTGAGCTTTCGGGTTTTCGTGGTTTGTTTTTCGGCTTTTCGCTTGCTCTCAACGCTGCAAGAGGTAACAACGTTGAGGTTGCCGGATTTTGGTCCCTCAACTCGTGTGGCTCAGGCAGAGGAAAGTCCATGGGAAAGGGTTTGGAGTGCTTCAATTGCAGTGGGCTCAGATCGCCGACCTGAACTATTTGAGTTTTTTTTTGGATCCTTTTCCATCCTATTTTACAAGGGCTGTGAGGTTGCATCAAGTGTCCACCCTATGCTCAGCCCAGTGTCCACAGCAGACTCAATGTCAATGTGTACAACTCTGTGAAAGTTGCAAAGCTGACAAGCTGACATGCTATAAGCACCAAGTGTAAATGAGTCGCTTGATGATCTTGATTGAAAAGGCTCTTTGTTTATTCAACAATGACAGACATAACGGGCTCAGTCGGGTGCAACCACAAAGATACACACTAATGAACGACTTTTCGAACAATGATTATTTTTGGAACCAAAGCTGTATTGTGTGAGGACTGTGTGTTGGAAGCAATGACCCACAAACACCTGAATTATCCTGAATCACGTTTTCTAGCCAGAAGCCATTTTCTTGCGTAGCTACCATGTTGCCTTCGTACATCATGTATGTCACCTTTTTGTTTGTTGTGTGTCCTACATCCTCTCGACTCTCGACGGTTCCCACAGTTTGCTTTGTCGTTCGTTGCACAAAGCACATTATGGACAGCTACGGACGCAACATGCTTTTGAAGAAAGGTTGGGACATAACTGACATAACTCGAAGATGCTCTCTGAAAAAAAAAGTATATAATGTGTTGATTAATGTGTTGTTTCGTTCCAATCTCCACATCCATCGTTCATCATCGTTCACTCTAAGCCATCAAGGAGTTTTAGACCAACGGATATAAATGGGTGATGCGCAGCCCTGTACAGCTTTGTTTTTTGTAGAAAGAGGTAATGTTTTTGTTTGGCGCTGTCAAGGTGGTGGTCATCACTATGCTCGCGACTGTCCAGACATGGGCAAGGGTCGTGGAAAGGGCCGAGGCGGAGTGAAAGGAAGCTACGGAGGCGGAACGACCTTTGAATAGCGAGCTTCCCAGATTTGACAACAGATGTACGCTGTGCAGATTGTGGAGCAGAAAGGAACAGAAAGGAACAAACACAATGAGATCAATGAGTGCACAGAAAACAGACACAAAACAGACACAATGCTGCAATAAGCTCGATACATTTGCATGCAATTGCCGTAGCTCTAGGGGCAAACATTCTGATCCCAGAATGCAATCTGTGGATGGAGGAAAAAGGGTGACAACATTGAACTATGAAACTTACGCAAACAAGATCAGACATTGAACTATGAAACTTACGCAAACAAGATCAGAGTTGTTTTTTTCAATGCCGGAATTTGTCCGTGTTTCCGCTCAAGACAAGAAGATGCAAAGCTATCAGTCAGAGTAGTGCGCTGACAGGAAAAAGCGTTTGCATTGACTTCCGCTGGGATGCCCAGAACAAGTTGCATGGCTTGCGCAGACAAGTTATTGGCACACGTATTCGCCAATCTGCCAGTCTGATCAAGACAAAAAACTCAGGAGACAATGGCATTTGCCGCTTTGGTATTGAATGCCGGTTCGCCCATGACACCTGAGCCCAAGAATTGTTTGAAGATGAGTGAAGATAATTCTGAATCATAATCAGAATGTGACAAATTTGTGCGATGGCCTGGCAAAAATGGCCAGTGCAAGAAATACATAGAAATACCAATGCTTGTGCATCTTTGCTGCATTGCCCATTGTTCATAACTTGCAGGTTCGTCTACCAACTGAGTTCAGACTTGTCATGTTTTTACATTGTGGCTCTTGCTACGTGCTTTCTTCTTTAGCCCAGGAACATGCAGTCTTCAGTATCATCCACAGGGGCAAGTTCATATGTTGCTCACACACACACACTGCTATTCTAAATTATCTTGGTAGAGATTGGTGGAGATGATGTTTCCTAGATTTTTTTGGTGTTCAGACGGAGAAGATTTCGCCACACCGATACATGTTGCAACTCTGTTGTCTCATCCATGAACACCGGCGGGGCAGTTACACGATGTTGCATGCCACTTCAAAGAACCCAGTCAGATCTATGAACTACAGATAGCTACCTGGCAGCTACCTTCCAAATTGACCAAAGTGAAGAGACGTATTTGAAAGGTCATCGTTTTTCGGGAAATTTAGCTAAGACTCACTCTTCAAAAAACTACAACGGGTTATTGCATTTGTATATTATTTGTATGCGTTTGTGGGATTAGTAGCTCACACAAGCTGATTGGCTACTTCTCCAGCACATAGGCTTGCGCGATGCCAGAGACACATTCTTGTGTTTGCTTTCACTATCCTTTTCACTTGTCAGCTAGTTTGACCGTGCCTCGTCATACATGATATACATGTGTAGATGCAAGATAATGTAAGTATAGTATGAATGGATACATTAATATACACATGTAGGTGTAAATACAGGAAAATCAGCAGTACGTAGGTAAACATGCAGCAATTAATATAAAGCACATACCTACATGTGCATGTGGATCTCAAATTTGGAGAAATGCGGTGACGAATCGGTCTAGGGCAGTGCTGACAGGCTCGGCTTGCGCTGAAAGTGTTGCAAGCCTTGATGTGAAAACAGGTTTGAAAACCGGTAGACTTGTTTGCCGTGGGCTGGCAAGGTCAGAGTCGTGTGATCTTACACTCCGCTGAAACATGCTCCCTGCGCCGTTCTGCAACTTGTGGCTCTGACAGTTTCGATCGCCTCAAGGCTAGCATTTGCCCTGTGTGGCATTCAGAGTACAAGGCTACACTGATTGCACTGCAACATTTTGCCCATTGCAATCTCCCTGTATAAATCCACTTTATATATACGTATATATATATATATGTCAATTTGCTGCGGAAGGATCCTGAATGTTATTTGCAGACGGAAAGCATGCTTCACATTGTTTTATATTGTTTTAATATTTTGCAGTTCCTGTTCTAGATTGTTTGCACCGTTTAGAGTTGCAGTTGTCCCCTGTGCTGTGGTCCAGTGGACGCTGCTTTTATACTTGGAAGGACAGTGCTCGTGAAGCTTCGAATGCAGAAATTTCAGTTCCTCATTGCGGGCATCCCGCTGTCCCCCCTGCACAATTCCATTTCAATCGGGCAGGAGCTACTGATAGGGGGCTCAATCACTATATGTAAATATCTAATATATTTACATTTTTGAAAGCCAGTCTTTTCATGCTTGCCTTGCATATTCATGTAGCATTTCCTTCTTGCTCGCAGCAAAGTCTCTGTACGGCACTCTTTGCATCTGAGAGACAAGACCTTTTATTTTCGCATGTTGACTCCACGCACATCGGATTTCTTGAACTCTGGATTTGCTGCCAGAGGAGCTTTGTTTGCGCGGTCATAATGTTACAGTCTTCAGCTTTGCAGACAGAGGAGGGACATAAATATATAAATCCAACTGATTGGAGATTGGACACGCAAATTTCACTCTTGATAGTGAGCACGGCTTTGCATGATGCAGAGGAATCATATCAGCATTGGCATCATGGATTTGATGTTTTTTTGAAACGGTCGTGACCCGAGACATTCTTTGCTTGCAGCATTGTGCAGGAAGAAAAAAAGTGGAGAAGTATTCCTCCAGATGCAGCCTGGCAGCACCATCAGGACCTTTCCGTTGAAGCAAAACCTCAAGGTTTTTGGACACTTCGTCAAGCACATTGAGATACATCAAGGCTGTTGATGCCATTTGGTAGAATTACGAACCGCTAAACTTGACATGAACATTTCACGAAAATATCATGTTCTTGGACAGGTCATCTCAACGGCCACCGAGGCAAGCTAGGCTATGTGAATCTGGGCCCATTGCCTGTTAGTGAGGAGAAGGAAGAGCAAGTGGTCCTTACAGGAATGGCCACCAATAGTACGAGGAAGCAGGCTGATGAATCAATCGTGATGTCAATGTTTACTATGTAGAAACTTGAAATGAGAGACCATGATGCTTGTCACTTTGAGACTTGCACACGATCCGAGCCAGCATAGTGAATCAACACCATTGCTATCCAACCAGGCACATATAGGCACTTGTTGTTTTCATTTTGTGCTGTGCTTTTGAATCTCTCAGCTGATAGTAGACTCGTCAGTCCGTCTTTTGTGCTGTATCGTCAGATAACCCACGTGATGAATAACCTCATGCTGCCCTACAACGATGCCTTGGCGAACGCAATGGAAGCATACTTCAAAGGTTCCCCCGCGACGCTTGCAACGCTTGCTGCAACGCTTGCTTAGATTCTTTAGATATGATCTATCATGATCATTCATGATCTATGTAATCTTGACCTTATGGGTGTGCATGCAGACACACATTGTAGATCACTGGTTTCGTTGGAATGGAGAAGGCTGTGCTGTTCAGCGGTGAGATGTGAAGAAACAGTTCCTTTTGAGCGGAGGAAGTTTGATTATGCTTTGCTCGGCTTGCCCTTCGGGCGAACTGGACAACTGTTGCGACAGCATGGGATAGACTTTGCAGTAGCCAGACATCAAGTGAGACTGGCCCTTGGCCACAACACTGCCAAAGTCCAATGGTATGTTGAAGATGAGGGGATGAGGGGCTGTGAGTCACATGGTAAGGAAACAACGTGGAACAACCAGGACGACTGAATTGCCAGAAGATTTTGTGATATTTTGCAGAAACATGTTACAGACTCAGTACTGGACACTGAACCAGAACGGTTTCAAGCACGGCACCTGAACCAAAGTAGGAGTCCATAGGAGTCCCAAGCCTGTGAAATTGCAGCGTGGGTAGGCTTGTGCCGCAGGGTTCGCATTCCAAGGTAAACATCCCAACAATTGTGGTCCCTCCGCTGGTTCCGTTGCTTTGGCGCAAAAAACGATGGACATATGATTTAACATATGATTCAAGAATCCTCAAACTGATGAAACTGAGCTTCAGAAACGTGCTTTGAATTGAATTGCAACAAGGAGCAACTCACAATTTATGCTCAGACAGAAGTACAAAATTACAACTTTCATTTTCTACTATAGATCTTTTTGGCTGAGGTGGGCTGCTCCGTATGTGCCCATCCCGTTTTACCACGTGAGTGTGCACAACATGACTTTCTTGGACAGGCAAAGCTTGAGATGGGAATGTTGCCACTGCTTCCAGTATCGTGCAGATTTGTCCAAAGAATTGTCGGATAGTGCACAGTTTGGCAGATGTGTGTATGCGTGCACACCCTGTGATGCATTGTGCCGCATGATGCCACATGTTTAAAAGTAGTTTCGGCCCAAGCGTGGGCACCATACTTGCACACAAAGCTGCATTTTTTTTTGCAAATTAGTCTTTGGAATGCTGACACACACACACAATAGCACTTTGTGTTTTCGTGTGATGATTGAAACATTTTGTTGCAGGGTTTTGGTGATTGGCGGCAACACGCTGATCAATTTCTTTCGTGCGTACGCCTATTCAGTGGGATTCAAGTTCACCCTTGTTCCTGAGATGGGACTGGTCCTCAGACAGTGAAGTGTTTTCAAGCCAAACTAAAGCAGTGCATTCTCAGGATGGTCAACCAAAATGTCACTGTTTCTGTATCAAGTCAATGCAAGGGGATTGGCTCATGCTGAAGCTTTTCTGCATGGCACTGCATGGCACTGCATGGCACTGCATGGCACTGACTTGTGAGATTGGGACCTTTGGAATGGGCGTCTTGTCTTCGTGAACACCATTCCCGGTATGGACATCACGCAACCGCTGCCTCCTTTGGTACAATACACTGGGCCGGTCGTGGACGTGAAGAAGATGGAGCCCTTCTCAGATGATGTTGCGACGCATGGCTGAGCGTTTCAATGTTTTAGAACATTTAAATCATTTAATTAAATACATTTAAATACATTGTAGACCTCCTTTAGAATCTTTAGAAGTAAAAAGGTCTTGAGCTCCGGACAGGATGGCAACAGATTCTTCAGAGGCTTGCATACACGATTACAATATATTACAATATGACAATATCTTACAATACTGTTACAATTAACACTGAGAGAGGACATGGACAATTGCAATATGCTAAGTGGAACAAAGTGTTCTACTTCCGTGTGCTCACATGAAGTGTATATTTAGTTTCATACACTAAACCTGTTTTCCACTGTATATATATACATGTATATGCGCATACAATCACATGCAAATAATAGAGATATACCGTGTATAGCTGCGTGTATAATTATTTCGCGGGCGCGTAGCTCTGAACTGCTTTGCATTTACGCTGATTCAAGCTGACCTTACCTTTACGTTGCCTCCATATATCTCTATAGTCTCAAGTTTTTGAACTTGCAAAGAACTAAAGACGACTAAAGAGGATTCGAGGAAAGTACAAAGATTGGAGGGATCCACCGAGTTGTTCCTGTCAAGAGGCAAATAGTGGCCACAGCGTCACAAATAGGAGCTGAGTTGAACCAAATGTTTAGGAGCTCCTTTGAGCTCCTGCATTTGGCTGTCATTTGCTGCATATTGAGGCATATTTGCAGGTAAAAACACATTTGGATATTTACCTTGTCGTATCCACACTGAACAAAGTGAGTGCTTGTTACCTGATGTGTTTTCTCGCAATACACATGCAGTCGCATGCAATGTATGTATTGTGGGAAGTTGAAGCTGAAAAACCTATGATTGCGCATTTGAAGAGAATGAACGTAATTATTGTGCGCGTGACTCCAGAAAGATAAAACATGCAGCTCGAAGTAAGTAGCATTTTTCTCATTTCATTGTTAGTCTCAGACGACACGTTTCAGGTCAGCTTGAAAGATAGGTTTTATGTTTGCACACCGTGGCCACCGTTGCCTCCAATTACCAAACTGTGACCGAGCTATGACCGTTTTCTGATTTTTTCTCAAACAACTTTGACAAAGGCAGTGGCTCGAAGAGGTGCCCGAGGATATGCCGGTGGTCTATGTCAGCTTCGGAACTGTCGCCAGACTCACGCCGGATCGGGTCGAAATCTAAGCTCACATTGGTTGAACAGGTTGAACGACAGAGAACAGCATGGTCAGACGGTCAGCTTGCGTCAACTCATCGCAACTCTGTCAATTTTTGCTGAGGTTCACCACATTTTGAGATTACCACTAAGGCCAGAGCTATGTTGTCAACTCTCACTTCTTCAGAGTACTACACATTGTGGGCCTTGCCAAAACCACAGCAAGAGGGCTTGCCAGGACTGGAGATGGGGCAGGGGCCGACGGGGACGGGGGAGATAGAGCTGTAGTCAGTCTACAGAAAAGGTGTTCAAGCATTCAAGCACTTGTTTTCCAAAGGTTCGTTCTCTTTTGGGATCATGTTTCATTTTCCTCCTTTTGGGCATTGATCGTTGTCCACCCCGACTCTAGCTTGACCACTGCGGAGCCTTTTGAGGCGACATTCCAAGCAGTGTAAAGATTCATCACTGGGTGCCAACTGCACGAGCGCTGGCACATCCTAAAGTCAAGGCCTTCGTTTCGCATTGTGGAGGCCTGCTAGAAATTGTCGAAGCCTTTCTCTAAGACTTCCCGTAACTCAAGGTATCTCTATGTATTTCCCCAGGTTTGCCAGTTCAGATATGCTCTTTGTCTGCTTTTTGTCTGCTCTTTGAGATCTATTCGTATCATTTTGTGTTTGTTTGCCTGTTATGCTTTTGCCCAGGCAACTCAGCTACCGAGTCCATGGCTTTGGGCGTGCCGTTGGTCGGCTACCCTCAGTTTGGCGTTTGGACCTCAGTTCGTAGCCAGTCTTCTCTGAGAGCTACTAAATGATGTGAAACGTAACATAAAACATAAAACATACCCTTAAAATTCTTTAAATGTTGCGACGAAGAGGTATATGATCATATGAATCATATGAATCATATGAATCATATGAATCATATTATATATATAAATATTGTTACATATTTTTGTGTTTGCAAGGTAGACCACGGCTATTGCAAAGCAGCAGGGACCGGATCTCACGCCTCAGTGTGGCTCCCCCGCCAAGTGGGCGTTGAGTGTCAGGCGTCTTTTTGCATTGTTTTTGCTTTGTAACGATAAGATAGCCTGTTTATACATAACCTACATGAAGTCTAAACATAATGCAGACATACCATCCAGACATACCATCTAGACATCATATGATTTAGACTTACAATTTAGACATATAATTTGTACACGTCATTTGTACATGCAGTTTACACATGTGATTTACACATGCTTACATAACTGATTGCCAGACAAGTGACCGTATATCATGTGATGTCAATGCCCAAGAGGTCCCAAAGACGTTTGCCAACAGGAAACACTCAGCAGTGTCATGATTGCAACGCCATCAACGCCTGCCCCAATGCTTCTCAGGACCAGCCTGCAGTTTGCCAAAGAATTGCTGATGCTGGCGCTGGTATCACAGGCAGTTGTGAATTCCATTGGTGCCATTGCTCATGCCGCCTTTGAAATCGCAGATCCTGTATTCTTGATTGGTCACAACATGTCACAACATATTGCGATATATTACAATTATAAATTTACTATTCAAACAAATCATTTGATTCCGTATTTCTTTCCCGATCTGATGTTTTGTGAATTCGGGCTAGGACCTCCTGGTGGCTGGGTGCAGTCTGCGGATGTGCTTCATGTCTTGAATACAGAACGCTATGCGGAGCGGGCGGTTGCCATGTCTCGGCTCTTGGAGAGATTCGGAGGTGTGTCATGTCCTCAGACCCAGGCTTCACCTGTCGCAATGAATCGCTCCATCCACGCACTGCCGCGCTGCACTGCACTCAGTCTGACTCAGGTCCCGAGCTGTGGATCTACTCGAGCTTGCTGTGCACGGTGATTTGAAGCTGCTAGAGACCCCCCTGGAGCGTAGCTTGGACATTGGGTACGGATGGACAAGGGCAAACAGCTTTAGGCATCCTTAGGCTTTCCAAAGCCGATTTATACCTTTCCATACATTTCCATGCTTTTCCATGCTTTTCGCACTTTGCTCTAGGTACGAGCAGCTCACAATTCTTTCTACGAGGTGCTCAGAGCAACAGCTCCTAAAGATGGACCAATGAACTCCTTCCATTGAGCTGTGCTTGACAGGCTATGACCTCATGATCTACTTGAACATCCTTGTCTTCATGTTCGCATGTTGTTGTGCCTCTTCCAAAGCCTAAGATACACACACAGAGGCAGTTGTGGACCGTTGCATTGCAGTTTATTGAAAAAATGGGGCGTTATCTTGCGGCCTCAAGACAAGTGTGTGGTATGCATTTGGAAGTCAAAGTTGACAGATTCCGGATCATTTTGGATCATTTCGGTTCATTTTGAGGCATGCGGTGCTGCAGCAGGAGACCAGCTCCAGCCAAAGAGAAGAAAGAGAAGGTGCAATGAGACTTGGCACAGCTTGGCACAGCAAGGTCAGCCAGGCATACTGTGGACTGGCCCAGTAGGGCTCAGTAGCCAAACAGCACTAAACAGCTCTTCAGGTCCCCGCACAGATGCCCTATCGTGTTTTGCGTGCTTTGAATGCGTTTGAATGGCTTATTTGTATATATATATATAACACACATAAATACATATGGTCATCGATCTAAAGGTCCATACATATATACGTATACCAGTAGTACCGCACAAGGCGGTGGCGGAAGTTTCAAAGATAGGACACTATAGGAGAGGTGAGTTGTTGAGATGCAAGGATGGCAGAGCGAATCCACTGATGGACCGAAAGGTGGTTGGAGTTTTTGTTCTCTGCAGTGGTTGCAATGGTTGCAGTGGTCACCTCACCACAACTCCTCGATGTAGTGTGGTGTAGCGCAGTTGTAGTTGTAGTTTCAGTTGTAGTCGTAGTGTAGTTGTAGTTGTAAGTTGTAGTTGTAATGTAGTGTACTTAGTGTAGTGTAGTTGCGGTTGCAGTTGTAGTTGTAGTTGTAGTTGTGGTGTGGTGTAATTATTGTAGCGTATTGTGGTGTACTGTAGTGTCGTGTACTGTAGCGTGGTATAGTGTAGTGTAGCCTAGTGTATTGAAGTGTAAAGTAGTGTAGTTGTAGTTGTCGTGTAGTGTCGTGTGGTGCAATGTAGTGGTAGTTGCAGTTGTAGTGTAATGTAACGTAACGTAACGTAACGTAATGTAATGTAATGTAAGTAGTGTAGTGTTGTGTAATGTAGTGTAGTTGTAGCTGTAGTTGTATTTGTAGCTGAATGTACTGCAGGTGTATTGTAGTGTAATGTAGTGTAATGTAGTGTAGCTGCAATTGTAGATTAGCTGTGGTGCCGGCGGCGGCAGCAGCAGCAGCAGCAGTAGCAGTAGCAGTAGCAGTAGCAGTAGGAGTAGTAGTAGTAGTAGTAGTTGTTGTTGTTGTTGCTGTTGTTGTTGTTGTTGTTGTTATTGTAGAAGTTGTCGTGTAATTAGTGTAGTGTAGCGTAATCAGATGTAATTAGATGTAATTATATAGATGTAATTAGCGTAGTGTAGTGTAATTAGTGCTGTGTAATGTAGCGTCGTATATGTGTACTTGTTGTAGTAGTAGTAGTAGTAGTAGTAGTAGTAGTAGTAGTAGTAGTAGTAGTGTAGTGGTACTTGCAGTTGTAGTTGCAGTTGTAGTTGTTTATCTGTCTATCTGCAAGCTTGAAAATGAAGCTCTTCTGCAAGACTTCCTGAATTATTGAACTTGACAACGTCAAAAACGAAACAATTCTGCGAGACTTCCTCAATTTTTGAACTTGACAACGTCAAAAACGAAACAAGTCTGCGAGACTTCCTCATTTTTTTAAGTTGACAACATCAAAAACGAAGCAATTCTGCGAGACATCTTTCAAAAATGGAAAGTTGAGTGCAGAGCTGACGGCCTCGTGCCAATGCGTTTTGTGTTTTTTTTAGTCCATCTGTCTAAACTACTGCGCCTGCCACGAAAAAGTGATGCCGGGTCACACGAAGTGTGGCACTTGTCACGCAAAATCATCTCAGTAAACCTGAAGATCGGAGGCTCCAAAATGCAACCCCTCTCAGGAAATCAGCGCCCGGACCTTGCAACAGCTCTGATGAATACTGCGCCTGCCACGGAAAAAGCATCTTTGCAGATCCTCTTCAAATGTCCCACGCCTGCCATCGTTTTTGGAAATGCCACAAAACCTTCACGTCTTGCGCACGTTTGACAAGGTGCACAATCCCTTGCGCCTGCCACGCAAAACGACGCTTCAACGTCCAAAAGTGGCGCGAACATGTGGTGTTTTGTGCATTTTGACTGCTTCGCGCCACAACGGCGTGCACTTTTTCGACATCTCAACTACCAAAAGTGGTCCGGACCTTGTGTGTTTTGCACATTTTGACATCGAAATGTGCTTTGCGCCACAACGGCGTGCACTTTTTCGACATCTCAACTTCAAAAAGTGCTCCGAACCTGGTGTGTTTTGTACATTTCGACTTCGAAATGTGGTTCGCGCCACAACGGCCGGCAGTTTCCCGACATCTCAACTTCAAAAAGTGCTCCGAACATGAGGTGATTTTAGCTTTTTCACTTGCAAATGTGCTTCGCGTCACAAATTTTTCATCTCTCATTTGGCCAGCTGGCTCCGCACCCGTCGCTTTAGCCCCAAATCATTGGAAAAACACAGTGTTTCGCGACTTTCCTACCTTTTCGAGCACCTGGATTTTCTTTCTTCTGAGACTTTCTCTTTGTGATCTTCTTTCTTCTTCTCTTCTCTTCTCTGACTCTTCCATCTCTGCTTTTCATCTGTCCATATTGTTAGAAGTTTGACTTCTAAACTTCCTTCGATACTATATATACACATACCAGTAGTACCGCACAAGGCGGTGGCGGAAGTTTCAAAAATAGGAAACCTATAGGAGAGATTGGTTGTTGTGAATCAGGGATGGCAGAGCGAAGCCACTGATGGACTGAAAGGTGCTTG
>Ga0126342_10018225_pt1 | contig 12055 bp, 9 predicted proteins | sample Cyp1metagenome_FD_92528 | JGI IMG/M metagenome (GOLD analysis project Ga0126342, IMG submission 92528) | Coral microbial communities from Lord Howe Island, Old Settlement Bay, Australia - Cyphastrea 1 metagenome | ecosystem: Host-associated > Invertebrates > Cnidaria > Coral ... | reverse complement strand
CGTCGTCGTTGTTGTCGTCGTCGTCGTTGTCGTCGCCGGCGTCGTCGTCGTCGTCGTCGTCCTCGTCGTAGTAGTCGTAGTAGTCGTAGTAGTAGTCGTCGTCGTCGTCGTAGTAGTAGTAGTAACTAGAAGTAGAAATAGAAGTAGAAGTAGAAGCAGAAGCAGAAGCAGAAGCAGAAGTAGAAGTAGAAGTAGAAGAAGAAGTAGAAGTAGAAGTAGGAGAGGAAGAAGAAGTAGTAATTGTAGTTGTTGTTGCTGATGCTGGTGTTGTTGTTGTCGTCGTCGTCGTTGTAGTTGTAGTTGTAGTAGTAGTTGTAGTTGTAGTTGTAGTAGTAGTAGTAGTTGTAGTAGTAGTTTTAGTAGTTTTAGTAGTTGTAGTAGTTGTAGTAGTAGTAGTAGTTGTACTTGTACTTGTACTTGTACTTGTACTTGTACTTGGAAGGGTGGGGGGAGGAGGGGGGGGGACTTTGTGATTCAGACGAAGCAAAAACGCGCAGCAAGAGAACAAAGGAACAAGTACAAGCCAAGAACAGAAACACGAACAACACCTTCCAATCAGACACGCCGGCAGGCCGGTGGATTCATATACATACTATACATATGTTGTATATCCGTGGCCCTTTTTGTTTATAAGGCTTACTTACCCTCAGTGTCCATGCTGACTTCCCTCAGTTTTGGGTGTGCGCCCACATGTTGCCAACGCACAAGGGGCTGCAATGTCTCACCGCGAGTTAGTATCCTTTTTTTGACAGCCATCTGCAAAGCTGATGACTATCTTGAGTAGACATGTTCGTTTTAAACGAAGAATTCCGGATGACGTTGTCGATGGTGTTTGATTCTTTCATGATGCCAAAACTGCTCATTTGTTGAGTGCCGGAAGTACCGGAATGCTACACCGCAGAAGCGATGAATGCTAGCTGCTGCTTGTTGTTGCCCAGTTGTCAATTGTACAGACGGTCTGCGAACGCAGTCGCTACATGTACTGGAAAGTCGAATGCAAGCGGAGTTTGCTTTTCCTTGCCAGTGTATGAATTGGGTGACCATGATGTGTTGAAAAAAGAATGCGCTGTGTGTGTGTGTCTCATTCAGTGCATGGCATCTGTCGATTGAAGCAGCCACTTTGCATGATTAGATTCTTGTAAGGAAGCTTTTGCACCTTCGACCATGAAATACCAGGAAGTATTCAAACAGATGAGTTCAAACGCTCCATTTGCTAAAAGTGGTGGGCGCAGGTGCAAAATACCTCCAAACTCAGACAGCTGGAGCCCAAGACCTCAGAGCATGTCAGGACTGCATTGATCACCTGCTCGATGCAGTGAAGCAGGCCACTATTGCCACTGTGGGCAGCGCTGGATTTGCAGCAGGACTTGTGTCCATGTGTGACGCGCGTCTTCCTTTTTCATCCTTCCCCTGCAGTGGGAGACACATGGAGTCAAAATTTACAATGTACAACATTCATGTCAAAACTTAGGATTTCCTTTCTCAGCTTGAGTATTTGCTCTTCATCGATGATTCCATGCTTTGTGTCGGCATGTGGTCAACTCGGTTTCAGATATGGTGTGATTTATGCTCTCTCTAGTCGACTACTAGTCTTCTTTACACTTCTAAAGGTAAGTAGTTTAGCCTTTGAAGAGCTGCAGGCCTTTGAAGAGTCCCTGCAACTATCTTGGAAAGGTCTTCCATCTATGCAGGCGGGCTTAGGGAAGTTGGTATAGATGCAGAATCCACAGAGGAGAGTTCTTGAGAACACCAGCTGGACATTTTCAAGCACTAGCATGAGTCTAGGGAACTTGATTTTCAAGTTCTGCGCCCCGCTCTGGAGGCTACAAGATATGCCGTGGAGTGCAGACTTCCAGGCTCGTTTCGGGGGTGATGTGGGTGGAAGCGGCGCAATTCGCAAATTTGTCCAACAAAACACACACACAGAGTTCCAATGCAGTCTTCAAGGCTTCCAGCTAATCTTTTGGCAGCTTCAGATCTACGACCTTAGCTTGATGAAATGCCACTTCGCCACCCTTTAAACAGAGCGTTTCAATATCTTTCACTGCTAGCATATCTAGCATGGTCGCTATAACCTGGTCAAGTGGTGTCAAATGCAGATACCATGCCATGAAGTCGCTTCAATCCCGAGACTTTGGAAGCAAATCCAGACCTCAGCTTGATATTATACCCAGGCTCTGGCCACATTCTGGCTTCTAGCTTCTAGCCTCTCTATATATGTCAATCTTTGGGATCCCTTTGAATGAATTGACACTTGTTCACAAGTGCTTGCGGCCATGTTCAACAAGATTCTTTTTTGCTCTGCTTTTGTCCCTCATGCTCTTAGTCTGATTTCTCCATGGGTGTTGAAGCAGACCCAAGTTTGCTTAGGAGAGGTGCTCTGAGGGAGCAGCCATGTCGTGACATGTCGTGACCTTGCTGGAAAACCCTTGCTTTCTATCCGGCTATGCCGATTTATACTAAATTACCCAACACGGATCCGCTTTGATACATTTGGAAGCCTTCAAGTAAATTTACTGTAAGTATATAAATCAACTCCAGCATTTGTCCTATGCCATCCTAAATGCTGCAATGTTTATAGTCCATGCAAATGAACTCTGCCAAACTATCTTCCCTTTTGCAGGGTCCAATCATTGCTTGAACTTGGACAGGTGGTGCAATCTCTGCAGTTGATATCGGACTTGGGAAGGCCACTGTCCGGCTGCACTGCAAGATTGGTGTTGCGGCGCAGTATAGAACAGGATTAGTATTGATCAAAGACGATCCATTCAAGACCGAACCCTCCATAGCACTTCAAGTACAGCACACTCAATACACATTTCGTTATTATTTTTTTACGCGCATTACCAAACCTCGCAGAAGCCCGTGTCGACTAGCCAGACCAATGCATTGCTTGGTGGGCTTCCGAGTGGTGCAAATCTACATGTACGGGCTTGGCGCTTAAACCAAGCAATGCATCAGCTTGAAATAGCATGAAACCATTCACTGCACCTATTCCACGCTAGATTACACTTCATGGCAGACCAAGCAGACCAAGCCTTCTTAAATCTGCCGAAGCTCCAAGTTATCTACACTTGCCCACGTGTGGGGTTCTGTCGTGGTCTCCTTGTAGAGTCCGACGTTTCCGTTTTCTGAAACTCTGCACTCTGCACACGTAGGACTTGTGTGACGTTACTACAGCGATCATCTCTGGTGCTGTTGCACTTGCTTAACTTATTTAACTTGCTTCGAAGAAAACAAACTGAAACAAGTTAAGCAACGGGTATTTCAGCTTGCAGTGAAGCAAAGATGGGCCCATTGGACATTGCATTTGAACATACTTGAACTCTTTTGCTTCAAAAAAACAGTTTTCCCTGAACATTGGATTCCACATGATTCCACTAGCTTACATGCTCTGAAGTAAGAATTGAAAGCAAGACGGAGCAGGTTGGCAGACTCTCCTGGAGTAAGGACAGCTTTGCAGCACGAAGGCAACATTGAAATCTCTGGCCTTGACGTGGTGACAAGTCATGTGAAGTCATGCCTTGAATCATATTGAGCTCTGATAGTGATCTCTGCTACCACCCTTTGCTGCAAAACCGTGGGGTACCATGGGGTACCATGGGGTACCACTATCCCCGCAATGCTCTTCTCCACCCTTCTTGAACACACTATAGCGGCATATTGACTTTTGATGCTCTATCTCTGCACTCTTTTCAACTCCCCTAAGATCCACTAAGCCTAAGCTGGTTTTCCAAGGTTTCCACATCTTCAACAAGGAAGACTTCAGGATGAATTACGAAAACAAAAACCCTCGAATTGCCACAGCGTTTCTCCTTCCAACTCCGGCCCTATGTTTTTGTAATGCTCTTTCCATTATATACGAGTTTCTACAGCACTTGTCTCCGACTCTCTGTCCAACTGAGCAGTCTTCTTGAACAGGCTTTTCCCGCAGTTGCCAGCAGCTGTCCACTACGTCGCTGTGTCCTAGAATCCTATCGGGCTTCTCAAACGCTGTAGAGCTTAATTTGAGAAGACTCTTCTCCGACCCTTCCCGACACTCAAGTGCACATTTCCCTTGCACTCTACAGTTTGCGTTGCCATGTAGCATCTCTGCCAAATTCTGGGAAACAGCTTTGCAATATTCCCCTGCGCAACAGCAAACAGACACTTGGAAAAAGATCACCGCTGTATGATGCACTTTCTTTCACACCGCTTGCGAGCAGTCTCAACGTTTTTCCAGCTATTCCAACTAGGATCCACACCATTCCAATTATACGGCGCTTCAGAAAGCTTCTTCCTGCACTGCTGGCTGGACCCTGTTCATTCCATCGCTCCATTCATGTTCATTCTGTTCTCCATGTCCTCCATGTTCTCCATATGTTCTCCATATGTTAATTCTGTTCAATTCTGTTCATTCTACCCCGGTTTTCTACACTCTTCGTACACTTCTGACAGCCTGAGCTTGTGAAGCTCTAGGGCCATGCCTTCACAAGACTTTTCTCAAAAAACGAGTAAGCAAAAATAAGCACTCACATAGCCAAACTATGCCAAACTAGTCCAGACGATCTTCCAAGCTTGTTTTCTTAGTTCTCGATAGTTCTGAATTAGGCCTGGTCGCCTCTCTTATCTGGCTGACCTGCGACGAAATACACAGTTACTCACCCGGTGACTCACAATTTGTGTCATGATTGCCTCATCAAATGATTTGCCTCCAAATTAGAAGCTGAAGTGTGGGAGCCAACAAACTATGCGCATCTATGCGCACAGTCTGGCTTTGGCAGGGTGCAGTCTCACAGTGCAAAACTGCGAGTGGAACCAAATTAGATGAGGAAAGGGTTCACGTATATACTAGGCACGCTGAGGAACAGTGTCAGTGCGCTGCAGTGAGTTGCACTGCTTCGGGAGAGTAGACCATTTTCTCTACTGGTGGGGAAGATCTGACTTTTGTGGAACAACGGGGGCACTCCCTATCACGCCGAAGCAAAGCCAAATGCAATGGTGTTATGACCGGGTGTAGATACAAGATTGCAATTCTCTTCTTAGCGCAAGAACTGCCAACATCTTGACACAATTTGCACATCTATCCTGAAATTGCTATGAGACCAAAATGGCCAGACAGAACTGGCTCACAGATTGCAATGCAACTAGGGCATTTACTTTACTGGGTATCTCTCTCTATATACATATCTACAATGTCTTCACGACTTACAGCTTATAGCACGACTACCGTGTGTAATATACATATACTTGGCACCATGGTATTTTGTAAGGACAAACGATAGGTTCATTGGACAGACACTCGCCAGCACTGTTGGACGCTTCCAGAGTGTGGCCTAATGACATGGTGGAAATTGCTAAGGTCAAGGCCAGCGTGTACTCTCCGACAGCTCCAGATGGAGTTAAGCCTCTTGGCAAGACTATCTGACTATCCCAAAGAACACCACAAAGCCAACAGAAAAGGCACGACGTGATTTGAAACTACGAATCATTCATGAGCTTGAGACTGTTCTGGTGGCATGTGATGCAGAGGCAGCAGACAGTGAGCCGACAGTGTTAGCATTGCCTCAGGTCTTCATGCATGTCCCCCATGGTCTTTGTTTTTTTGCAGCAAGGCATCATTTTGCTCCTGAGAACCAATTTGCCTCTTTGTCTTCCTGGCTTTGGATAAGAACTTTGAAGTTCAACTGAAGGTTTGCTTCTGAAATTAACAGGTGTGTGTTCTACAATTAACAGTGAGGTTCGAAGGTGCCTGGACAGAGATGCAGTGCTTGAGTGGCGGCAGGGTACACCAGGCCTGAACATCCTGGAATTGCATGGGACATGCAAACAGTGCCGCTAGATTTTGGATTTGCCATCCCAACTGGTCCTGCAGGTGGTTCCTGCTCGCCCATCCAAGAATGCAAAGTGTGACACCTTCAAGTCCTTCAAGGTGCCAAGAAGGGTCGCTTCAGTTTTCCCTTCTTGTGGCCAAAGAGCATCGACAGAACTTCAAAGATTGCAGAGAGGGTGTGAGATAGTGACGATAGTTTGATTTGATGTCATTTGCGATATTTGCTTCCTTTGACAAAGGTGGCTTCTTCACAGTCATGAGTCATTGCTGTGAATTGTGGTTGTTAGTTGTTACTGTCTTCATTTGTTTACAAGGTTCTCAAAGGTCATGAATGCTGCTTGTCTTCTTGCAACGTTCGCACTGTTGACATTTATGTATTTTTCCCCACATCTTTGTGTGGGGTTCTAACTTTTTGTTCGACATCCGCCGTCCGCCTCCTCCTCCTCCCGCCGCCTGTCTCTATCAACTTGTCTCTATCGACTTGTCTCCTTCAACATTTCTCTATCAACTTCAGGCTCTCTGGTCGCCTTGGACGCCGTCTCTGGTCGGCTTGGACGCCTTGCTTTGCGTGGCAGGCGCGGCACTTGGTGACTCTCTGTAGTTTCTGGTCGCCTTGGACGCTGTGTCTGGTCACCTTGGACGCCGCGGCTGCTTTGCGTGGCAGCCGCGGCACTTGGTGACTCTCTGTTGTCTCTGGTCGCCTTGGACGCCGCTGACTCTAGCCAGGCGGTTTCACACTGCTGCAGACAGGATCCAAACTGGTTCAGACAGGGTTCAGACTGCTTCAGACACGGTTCAAACTAGTTGCGACACGGTTTAGCCTGGTTCAGACTGGTTCAGACTGGTTCACACTGGTCCAGACACGGTTCAGGCAGGTTCAGACAGGTTCAGACACGTTCAGACACATTTCAAATGGTTCAGGCACGGTTTGGTTCAGACTACGCGGTTCAGACACGGTTCAGACTGGTTCACAGACGTTTATATTTCAGACTGGTTTAGACACGGTTCAGACACCGTTCAGACACCGTTCAGACTGGTTCAGACTAGTTAAGACGCTGTTCAAACTCGTTCAGACATGATTCAGACTGGTTCAGACACAGTTCAGACCAGTTCAGACTAGTTCAGACACGGTTCAAACATGTTCAAACTGGTTCAGACACGGTTCAGCCTGGTTCAGACTGGTTCACGCTAGTCAAGACACGGTTCAGACACGGTTCAGACTCGTTCAGAACTGGTTCAGACACGTTCAGACTACACGGTTCAGACACGGTTCAGACTGGTTCCGGCTGGTTCAGACACGCTTCAGACTGGTTCAGACTGGTTCAGACACCGTTCAAACACGGTTCCACACTTCAAACTTGTTCAGACACGGTTCACACTTGGGTCAGACACGCGGTTCAGACCAGTTCAGACTAGTTCAGACATGGTTCAAACACGGTTCAGACTGGAGCAGACACGGTTCAGACTGGTTCAAACTGGTTCAGGCGTCCGGCGACCAGAGACGGCGTCCAAGGCGACCAGAGACTACAGAGAGTCACCAAGTGCCGCGCATGCCACGCAAAGCCGCCGCGGCGTCAACAGCGTCCAAGGCGACCAGAGACGGCGTCCGCGCCTGCCACGCAAAGCAGCCGGGGCGTCAACGGCGTCCGCGACCAGAGACGGCGTCCAAGGCGACCAGAGACTACAGAGAGTCGCCAAGCGCCGCGCATGCCACGCAAAGCAGCTGCGGCATCAACGGCGTCCAAGGCGACCAGAGACTACAGAGAGCCACCAAGTGCCACGCCTGCCGCGCAAAGCAGCTGCGGCGTCCACGGCGACCAGGGACGGGAGCCAAGGCGACCAGAGACTACAGAGAGTCACCAAGTTCCGCGCCTGCCTCGCAAAGCAGCCGCGACGTCAACGGTGTCCAAGGCGACCAGAGACGGCGTCGGAGCTCGGAACGCCGGGGTGCGGTAACGGTTTTTGAGTGTTCATCGATTTGTCAAACCTGCATTTGGCCGAAGCTGTTGCTTTCTTTTCTGTGTTTTGCTGTCATCGATCTTTTCGATCTTTCTCATTTTTGTTGCTCGGATGGATGGATGGCATTTGACTTTGGTTCGAGGGTGGTGGGGAGCTCGGAGACCCACGAGACGGTTGAGGTGTGACACGACAGGAAAAGTGTGGAACTTGTGCTGATGTTGTTTTAGATGGTGAAGAGTGATGCGTTCAGGTGATAGCTGCAGAAGCTGTGTTCTATTTTGGTCTGACTTTGTCAAAGCGACAGGGCCCCACGCGTTGGCTGAGGTTGGAGATGATCTAAATGGTCTGGTGCTTGTAGCTTTTTATTATTGATTTTGCATTTGGAATGATGGAATGGAATGAATCTTTTTTCATTCAACGTTTTCACCATGTTTCGGTCTGTTAATGCAAGAGAGAGAGATCCACGAGACGGTTGAGGTGTGACACGGCCCGAAAAGTCTGGAACTTGTGCTGAGGTTCTCTTAGGTGGTGATGAGTGATGCGTTTAGGTGATTGCTGCAGAAACTGTATTCTATTTCGGTCTTTGCTTCGATCGCACTTTAGTCGCTGCTGTGATGATCAAAGGGGAAGCAGAAATTGCGCAACTCTCTGCGCCCGTTCTTTTAGTTGATTTCAAGCTTTGCATGAGTCCTTTCAGAGGATGTCTTCCCTATGCCATGTTTGTAATAGACGTGCATGGAAACAAGCTGCGTCGGGTGTGTTCTGCGTTCTCTTGCATTGGTTCAATGCATTTGTTTGAATTCATTCGTTACTGTGATGACCAAAGGGGAAGGAGAAATTGCGCAACTCTGCGCCGATTGTTTAGTTGATTTCGAGCTTTGCATGAGTCTTTTGCCAGGTGTTGCAGAGTTCATCAGAGGACGCCGTCCCTATGCCATGTTTCCAAATAGACATGCATGGAAACAAGCTGCGTCGGGAGTGTTCTGCATTCTCTTACATTCATTCAATGGCTTTGTTTTGCGCCCACTGTTAATTTTAATTCGGCCTTCCGTGTCTCTATCAGCATGTCTCCATCAACCTGTCCCTATCAACTTGTCTCTGCCAACGTGTCTCTATCAACTTGCCTGTATCAACCTGTCTCTATCAACTTGTCTCTATCAACATGTCTCTATCAACTTGTCTCTATCGACTTGTCTGCATCAACCTGTCTCTATCAACTTGCCTCTATCAACTTGTCTGTATCAACCTGTCTCTATCAACTTGTCTCTATCAACCTGTCTCTATCAACTTGTCTCTATCAACTTGTCTCCATCAACTTGTCTCCATCAACCTGTCTGTATCAACTTGTCCCTATCAACTTGTCTCTATCAACTTGTCTCTATCAACTTGTCTCTATCAATTTGTCTCTGTCACCTTGTCTCTGGTCGCCTTGGACGCCGTTGACGCTGCGGCTGCTTTGCGTGGCAGGCGCGGCATTTGGTGACTTTCTGTAATCTCTGGTCGCCTTGGACGCCATCTGTGGTCGCCTTGGACGCCGCGGTTGCTTTGCGTGGCAGGCGCGGCACTCGGGGGCTCAGGCACATCCTTCGACCGCACGACGTCGGGACCTCGTCGGAACCTTGTGTGGTTTCCTCCTTCTTCAGGTTTGCTGCGGGTTAAGCACCACTGTAGTATCTCCGATTGCAGTGCATCATCAAATTGACTGCTGCAATTTTGCTCACTTGGAAAAGAACCACGCCATTGAAAGAGCCCAACTCACTTTATATTGCTTTTACGATGACCCGCGCCTAGATATCATCCGTCCTTTGTCTGCCACGTGTTCACCGCCCTCAGGCACGAGCAGGAGATGTTGTGACTGACCGCAGAAAAAAAGAGACGCTCGCTCTGTGGTGACCGGGTCCGGCGGGAGGCAAATGATAATGAGACATTCAGGGCAGCGAGGCGGGAGCTGATGCTGCGGTCTTGTCTCCACATTTGGATCGATCGAGACGACGTGTCTCCGTCGTGTCTTCTGTCTTGTGCCGTGTCCGAACCGTGTCCAAACTGTGTCCATCTGTCGTTTTCCTTATATTTCCTTGTCCATCGAACAGTTTCATTGTGTTCTAAAAGTTCGTCCAACCGCATCCTTTCAAACCGATTTATTTCCGATTGTTGTTCTCTCCTGCTATTGCGGCTGTCCGATCATTATCCTCCTTTCTCATTCCACTGCGTACCTTCAGCTCATAACAACCGGACGGCTTAACATATAGGGTTATCTTGTCCTTTAATTTCTCATTTTTCCAACGTGCAATAGTTCTTCTAAGTTCTTGTATCACTTTGCATCATTTTGCATCATTTTGCATCATTCTGCATCATTTTGCATCATTTTGCATCAATGTTTTTTTGCCCACTGAGCTCTGGCTAAAAATCGTGGTGGTCTCTTGGGTCGCGGGAGCGGAGCAAAACAGCAAGTGCATTCGGGTCATGTGGTCTGGGGTTGCCTGTTCCAAAACTACCAAATTACGCAAAAAACTGGTTGCTTCCTTCGGAAATATAATGTCTCCTTGTAAATCCCAGGAGAATCTTACTGTCGAGGCTTATGTTGAAACTGTTTCACAACGTTTTACAACACTGCAACTCCACGACCTGGAGCCCGCGAAGGCAATGAAAGATGGAACATCTGAAGAGGACTCCGATGACATAGTGCCCTTGAGATCTCTAGAGATTAGTACAGTGAGTGCACGATTGTTGTACAGTGGACTCAGTATATAGTCCTGGAGATACCTTTGCACTGAATCACACTTGGCGTTATGAAGCCTGTGACTGTTGGATTCTGTCAGAGCACTTGCTTTATGATGCCTGATGATAAATTCATGGTAACAAATTGTGGAGGAGCGTTGCCGTAGATGCGGGTTTCCAAATTCTGAGCACGAGGCCAGCCATCACAGCCGTTCACCACAGACCGCAGCGCTTTGTTGCATAATTAGGCATAATCCTCAACCGGTTTCCCTGCCACTCGTAACAGGCTGCAGCTCAAACAGACAAAGCGAGGCATGATCCAGCCAAGTCCGAAGAAGCCTTTGGTATCCTTTAGTAGACAGCAGACTCAATAGACGGAGACATACAGAGAGAGCATTGTTTTGCTTCTTTTGACAACTTGTTCGTGGGGGGGGAAGGAGAAGTGTTTTCGCCAGTCCAAACATGCTTCCTGCAGTCTGGATTGTGCCATATTTGAGAAAGCACTGTTCACATGGTTTATATATCTTTGACGTTGAGCCGAAGACTGTACTGATTTGCATATGATTACTGGGAATCCAACAAAGTCACTGGACACTAGATGTGAATCAGTGAACATCAGTGCATCACATGAGCGTGCATAGTCACTAGTAACATATATGTAAGATAACAGCATTGTTTCATGGCGTACAGTGAACATAGCAGAGTAGCAACTAAAGATGACATTCATATTGAGAAGTTTCTATGAGTGTATATATATATATATCTATAATATGTATATCATTATCAAGGCCAACTGAGCTACAGAAGCGTTGCAGTAGTTTAAATTAAAAATGCGAAAAAATCTGAACACATGTGTTTTAAAAATGCATTATTTTTGAAATGTGAAAACATGTAATTAAAAAATGCAAAAACAATGTGAAAAAACTGTATTTTTTAAAACAATTTTGAAGCTTTGTTCCTTTTCCTTCTGCATTTGATTTTATGTTTTGCTCCTGGTAGTCATTGCTTTGCTATAGATATATTAAACAGATCTGCGATCTGCACAGTCCACTTCCGATCGATTTGAACTGCTCCTCTCCGATTTTCAACTTGCAGAAGTTGGGCAGGCAGCAAAGTAACTAGAGCAAAACTGGACCCCAAAAAATAAAAGTTCCATCTTCCCAGCTGGATGTTCAAATGTTTTTTTTCACATTTTTTTCACATGTTTTTCACTTTTTTCCAAGTGCATTTTCAAAACGCATTTTTTCACATTTTTTTTAAAATGCGCTTGGACAAAATGTGAAAAATGCGCTTTTAACATGTGAACAATGTGAATAACATGTGAAAAATGTGCGAAATGGGAACAAAAGGCAGTTGAAAAGTTCCTGTTTCTTGGATTTCTTAGTTAATGTAGGCTGCCTAATAGTAAATCCCCCCTAAATAAAACATTTTTTAAAAAAATAGGGGGGGGTCAGCATTCCAATAGTAATTTTTTGGAACCTTATAGCTGGGATCATGATATGTATCTGATAGATTCTCCATGGTTTTGTTGGGTTTCTGATAGATTCTGAATGGATTTGGTTGGGT
>Ga0126342_10018224_pt1 | contig 12055 bp, 9 predicted proteins | sample Cyp1metagenome_FD_92528 | JGI IMG/M metagenome (GOLD analysis project Ga0126342, IMG submission 92528) | Coral microbial communities from Lord Howe Island, Old Settlement Bay, Australia - Cyphastrea 1 metagenome | ecosystem: Host-associated > Invertebrates > Cnidaria > Coral ... | reverse complement strand
GGTCACAGCAGTTTCATGTCCTCCCCGATTTCTCGTTTGAAACATGTTGTTCGATATTTGGGGTTGTTCCTTTTCAAGCGGTCTTGCGTCTCCCTTCCCTATCTGACACATAGCATAGTGTAGCAAAACTCTGACTCTCCATCATTCCAAAATTCTGACAAAAGAGGATCCAAAACTGGCATGTACCTTTCGGAGTTCATGCGAAGCTGAAACAGTATCATGCACATTCAAAAACGTTGAGGTGGCAGTTCTGTTTAAAACGAACCTGCTGTTGACATCAGAAACGAACCCTTGAGAAAACTCTGCAGCATTACCTGTGGAACCTTCACCTTGTAAACCCAAACACTTCGGTTCATGCAGATTCGGAGGTGTCGTGCAACTGGATTCTTGTTGAAGAAGTCCAAATTCCGCAACTCTCCAAAAACCAGTTTTCAGCAAACGTTGTTTTGCACAAAAGCATCCTCAACCGTCATTGATACTTAGTCAAGAATCCCAACATTGGTCAGCCCGAGAATCTAAAATTCAGTCACTGGTTTTAAGTTCCTTTTTGGGAATAATTTTTGAGAAAATTCCCAGTGGTTTTTTTTGCAGTCGGAAATGGGAGCTAGGAAGCAGCATCAGTCATAGCTCTTGTGGAGACAGTGTTTGCGTGTTTCTGCAAGTGGTTTGTCATGTCCTTTAGCCGTCGTTGTGCTAATGTGACAATTGTGAATTTCGAGATTGGCAATTAGGCAGAGCGATGGAGACATCAACAAATGTTGCAGAAGATGAGACATCTTTTTGAGAGTTTGCCACCGTTTTCAGAAATTCGCATGTGCATGCTCGACAACAAACTCCAAACCTTTTTCAATCTGGTTTTATTTCAACAACTTTATGGACGAGGACTTTGTGGAGATCACTGCATACTGCATGTGAGCAACTGGAAACTGCGTTGAATTGATAAGACAAGTCACCATGCAAATACAGTTTGAGAACCCACAGTCAAGCATGAGTTTTCGCATGGCCCTTGCGCGCAAGAGTTTCAGTTTGCATACCAGTGAGACAAGCTCCAGCACTGTTGTGACGGACACCATCCGGAAGATCGACTATGAGAATGCATGGCAAGCTCTTAGGCACTCTTACAAGTTCAATCGATGCCACTGGGCTGCAGAAGCAGACTTAGTTACAGTGAGGTTACTGCCTGAAGCTGTTGGAACATTTTGTCTGCAACATACCAGTGGGGAAACGTACCATCATTTTTTGGTTGCAGCGTTGAGATGGAAACAGCAACAAAGGTCTTTGCAGAATTCCAACCCAAGAAACAGTTGTACCAGCTGGGGAGTGAGTCTGGCTAGCGATGCTAATGGGGAGTGGAATTTAGATGCAGTAGGAAACTCAGGGCATAGGTGCACGAAATGCGGGAGTAGAAAGCATGGTGCAAAGCATGTGTGATGCTGATTTGACAAAAGTAAGATGTTTCAAGTGCCAGAAATTTGGTCACATCTTGGCCTACTGCCCAGACAAAAGCGGAAAGGGCAAGGGCGATGGGAAAGGAGTGATCAAAGGGAAAGGAAAGACAAAAAGAAAGAGCAGGGAGGCAAAAGGTAAAGGTTTTGGAAAGAAAAGAAACATGAATGAACTTGGTTATGCAGAGGAAACCGATGGAATGGACGAGTGGTATCAAGATGATGGAGCATGGTGGAGTGACCAGACATGGCTGCAAGCAGCTGAAGTCTGGAATGAAACCAGGAATGACTGGAATGAGGGTTGGGCAGCTGACTGGACTGACGGACAATGGACAGAGGATTGGATCTGGACTGGCGAAAACTTCATGCAGAATGCAAGCTCCCAGAAAACGTTGAAAACCAGACATCATACTCATCATACCTCATCCGTAGATGAGACTTGTCCAAAACAAATTTATTCATAAAGGCCGTCCATTTCCAAATGAATTCGTGGATGAACTCACCACCATTCCAACGCATCCATACGATGGCTTGGCACAAACCGGTGTACTTTCATACTTTATTCGTCAGAGCACAACGAAAAGATGAGGAAATATTTGAACTTCATCCTTGCCAAGTTTGGCGAGCAAGCATGACAAACGGCCAACATAGGCTGTGGATCTCGCTATGTACTTGCAAGCCATGAACTATCAGCCCAAGAAGGGGTATGAGCGAACTTTTGCCTCTTGAGAAGATCTACATTTTCTGACAGGTCATGGATGTCATCGGCTTGAGTTGCTCAGCATATTGCTTTGGAGATTAGAATTCGGTTGAAGAGCGACTGCATCATAGATGCCACGTCGAAAGGAGGTGTGAAACTGTGTTTAGTGGAGCGCCGTGTAATCTATAGTAGTTATTTCTGCCTATCCTGGGATGTATTTATTTCTGCATTTGAGACGCTTTCAGCTAGATTGAAGCAGTTTGGTAGCTGCACTGATCTTTTCTGGACAATTTGCTGCAGAATGGTACGTTCAAAGTTGAATTCGATGTAACAAACAACTGTTTTGGTCGAAGCATCTGGATATGCTGTCTACAGAACAGTATGTATTTGTGTGTGTTTGGTTTTTGGTTTTGTTTGCGTTTTGTTTGCTTTTGTTTCTGTTTTGTTTTCTGTTTTTTATTCGGCTCGTGATGGCCCCATTGGACCATGTAGGGGTCCTCCTGCGCAGAATTTCCAACTGCTTTAATTAATGGGCAACATGCAGCATGCAATAGCGTGTTGATCGACCTGGCGAAAGCTAAGAGGCGATGGACGGAAAAAAATACAGAACAGTATGTATTTGTGGAGATTGCTTTGTCGTATCGCTCGACGTTGCCGTCATTCGCGACTTACCTATCAGCCTCAGAGGGTTTCTGAGCTGGCAAGTGAAGACAGTCAGCACTTGGAAATGCTGCCAGTCGTTGTACATACCATCGTCAGAGGTTTTCTGAGTTGGATGAAATTGTTTGAAACCGTTTGGAAACGTTGGAGATTGTTTCGAAAGGTTTTGAACTATGATTTTTGCATGTGACAGTTTGAACTTGTGCAGTTGTTCGTCGATAGGTCGTTAGGTTTGGACCCAAAATTTGTTGGGTTTTCTCCCAAGTGATGTCTGAAGCCATCACTTGACAAAAAGGTCCGTTGAGACTTGTGTTGAGAATTGAGATGGCGACTGATGGGAGGAAAACCGACCTTTAAGGGAGTTAATGACCTATCTCGCTGGACTAATTAATTTGTAGGGTTTGTAGATCTAGGGATTTGTGTACCTGAAACCAAACAGTTTGGACGTCACTTATTTTGTGACTTTTGTCCAAGAAATTGTTGTCGGCATGTAGTAGGTTTTGATTTACCTCAGGAATTGTTTAGACCAGGAATCGAGTTTCCACTGCCGATTTCGCTCTCAAGGAGTGTGAGTCAAACAAGAGATAAGTCAGTACAGCTACATGAACTGACATCTTGCTCTGTTGTCGTCGCGTGCAAAAGGGGGCTTGAAGCGTGCAGTGTTGCAGGTGTTGGTTCTTGAGATCATACTTTGGGTTGAAGGCTCTCGCAAGGCTTCGAGGGGGGACTTCAAGGGGGCTTAAGATGGGGCTTAAGGGGGGGCTTAAGGGGAGGTTTCAAGGGAGGCTTAAGGGGGGCTTAACGGGGGGCTTCAAGGGAAGCTTAAGGGGAGGCTTAAGGGGGATTTCAAGGAGGGGCTTAAGGGCAGCTTAAGGGGGGGTACTATTATTATTATTACTACTAGTAATTGTATTAGTATTATTAGTAGTAGTAGTAGTAGTAGTAGTTAGTAGTAGTAGTAGTTAGTAGTAGTAGTTAGTAGTAGTAGTAGTAGTAGTGGTAGTAGTAGTAGTAGGAGTAGTAGGAGTAGTAGTAGTAGTAGTAGCCCCTTAAGGATCCCCTTGCCCTTAGGCACCCCTAAGGTATCCTTGAATCTCCCCCTTAAGCCGCCCCTTAAGCCGCCCCTTAAGCCACCCCTTAAGCTACCCCTTAAGCACCCCCTACAAGCCACCCCTTGAAGCCACCCCTTGAAGCCCGCCCGCCCTTAAGCCCCCCCTTAAGCCCCGCCTTAAGCATCCCCTTAAGCACCGCCTTAAGGGCTTCCACCCTTCCAAGGGGCAGAAGGGCGGGCACCCTTCATGACCCCTTAAGCCTCCAAGCTTCCCCTTAAGCCCCCCTTTAAGCATCCCCTTAAGCCCCCCCTTCAAGCCCCCCTGTGACGAAGGAAGGGGGTGGGCCCGCCCTCCTGATCGAAGCTGTTGCGAACATTTTGGCGGTTGGAAGGCTGGTCGAAGCTGCCGCGGAGCATTTTAGGCATTTGAAACCTGGCGAACGGCAGGCTTGAACGCCCTAACTGAACGCTCTAACAACAACAAATGCCTGTGGCCAAAGTGTCTGGTCGAAGCTGCCGCGAAGCATTTTTGGTCGGTTGGAAGGCTGGTCGAAGCTGCCGCGGAGCATTTTAGGCATTTGGCACTTGGCGAACGGCAGGCTTCAACTCCGTAACAACAGACGGCTATGCAGGCAAACGCTTTATGTCAGCTTGCTGATATTTGTTTATAGTCTAATGGACAGCGATGAAAGAGCGTCTCTTCAAAAAAAAATGGTGAAACCAAACACTATCAATGAAAACACAAACAATACGTTTGTATACATCTCATGAAACTCTTTTGACCTCACTCACAATGCATGTTACATTATGTGGTCAAAAAAAATGAAATGAAATCAATGAATGTTTCCGTGCAACGTTTGTCTATCAAGCACATGAGGTGGGTGGGCGGGAAGCTCACAAAATTGTGGGTGTAGAACTTTTGTTTTAAATGAGCCACGCCATCTGCTGTGAAGGGTTGTGACGCCCTCCGATTTGCCATTTTGAGCCCTGGTCAAGTTTGGACCTCAAATTTTTGGTGTTGGAGCATCTTGTGTTTCGGCATCGGATTTACAGCTTGCTTTGCGTGGTTATTGCATGGATCCCTCATTTGACTCTGTCATTCGTCATTGCGATTTGTGGCAACCTGTTCAAGTTCACCGCGAAGAGGACTTCAACAGGTGGGACGATTGGTCGGCCTGCCAATCCCTTCCAACTATTTGTTGGCAACTGGGCAGTCTGGAACGTAATCTGGTGGTTTACACATTCCTTGATTTGCATTCAGTTTCAAATTTGCGCGCTGCTTGTTTTGTGTGGGCCGTTGAACTTTGTGACAATCAGAGAGAGTACAGATTAGTGTGCACTGCCCGACGCAGAAACTTGCAGGTTTCCGCATTTTTGGACACTTTGGTTGGTGACCCACCAGTTCAGAATTGATGACTGCACCAAGTTTTGACAGGCTGAAGCAGAATGGGGGTTCAGACAGGTCTACAGCCACAGTGAGCTCTTCATGCTATGAACAACATGTCAGACACATTTGGACTGCCAATCACGTTTCAAATTTCAAAATGCCTTGGGACTTATCCATGAAGACGCCATGGGAAGTATGTAAAAGACTCAGGACCAACAGACTTGACTTGCATGGACCGTTGCCACCCGTGCCAGTCATTGCGGTTGCTGACAACTCAGAAGGGTCTTTTACTGAGTCCTTATCTTTCAAACAAATGGGAGTCAAGGCCATCAAAAGCGCTGATGACCGCTTGTGGTCAGAAAAACTGTCATGGGAACGAAAGTGTGCTTACAAGAAATGGGTAGGCATTATCCTGAGGCAAGTTGGCGCTTTTGACATTGCCAGGCAACAGGTGACCTGCCATGCCATGGAGTTTGCCCGTGGCGGCTTGCTTGAATCGGTGAAGGATTCACTAGGCACGAAAGCCTCTTCGACCTTGCATGCAAGAGCTGGGCCAATTTTGCAATACATCCAATTTTGTGAAGATAGAGGAATACAAGCATTCCCTTTGGTTGAGCCGGTCGTCTATGACTATGTCAAATCGTGTGAGTCAAAAGCTGCAACATATGCCAGATCCTTTTTGTTGGCTCTGAGCTTTGCCAATTTCCATTTTGGTCTTACAGGGACAACGTCCATCATGGGGTCTGGACGCATTCGAGGCCTTGTCAACACCTTGTATGCCAAGAAACGGAAACTGATGCAAAGGCCTCCATTGACAGTGACTCAAATTGTGCATTTGGAGGGCCTGGTGCTTGACAACAACAAGACCGAGTTTGACAGGATTGCATGTGGATTTTTCCTCTTCATTCTGATGGGCAGATTGAGATTCAGTGATGGCCAACAGGTATGTCAACTGAGGCTTGACCAACAACCTGATGGCTTTGGCTTTGTGGAAGCCGTGGCAGCCAAGACAAAAACCTCAGTGAGCCTTGAACGGAAAACGAGGCATTTACCGGTAGCAGTTCCGTTGTTGCCTTTTGGGGACAGACCTTGGTTGCCTACCTGGTTGGAGCTCAGAAAGAGGGCTTTTGGGGACTTGGCCAACAGCAAGGACGAGTTCATCCCTTTGCTCCCTTCACCCTCTGCCAATGGAGCCTGGTCCAAAGTGCCTTTGAATGTTACGTCAGGTGCCAACTGGCTGCGCAGCCTTTTGCAAGGCACCATGGAACAGCAAGGGACACCGATAGGGACCCACAGCCTGAAGGCCAGCTTGTTGTCGATGTGTTCAAAGTTTGGGATGCCCCACTCTCAGCGCAAGTTGCTGGGGTATCATGCTGGCAGCAAGGAACAGAGCATGCTGTGCTATTCCAGAGATAGCATGGCTGAACCACTGCGCCGGTTGTGTGAAATGATACATGCAGTGAGGGACAAAGTTTTCCTCCCGGATTGCTCCAGATCTGGCCGTTTTCCTCAACGAGAACCTGGGTTTGAAGTTGAAGAAGGAGAGGAACTCAGCGATTCATCCTCTTCAGGTTCAGAAAATGAAGAGGAACTTCATCCCGAGGGAGAAGAAGCAGCTTGTGAGAAGGTGCTTGGAAAGTGGCATCCTGTCACCAATGAGATTGAGGAGGAAGCCGTTTTTGTCAGACACAGGATTTCACGGTGCATCCACATATTAGCTGACGAAACTGGCTTAGAGTTTTTGCGCGGCAGAAAGATGTCCCAGTCATATGATGTGTTGGAGCCCAAGCCTGCGTTTTGCCACCCAGCTTGCCAATTGTGCTTCAAAGACCGAGCCACCTGAGTTATGCGAGCGGCCAAAAAGTAAAATGTGCATGGAGGTGTTCCGTGCCGCAAACAATGATCAAAGTGAAAGACATGTGCAAGTTGCAGTGTCAATGGCCAACGTGTGAGCACCCAGCAATGCGTTGGGTCGACATGTCAAGTGCAATCTCAATGTTTGAGAATCTATTTTTTTTGCACACGTGAATCATGCTCAAGCTCGGCATGAATGATGTGGCCAGGTGGGATGGTTTTCATGAGCTCCACAACATAACCATTTTGAAAATGATAAGAACCTCTTTGATAATCCATGCAACATAACATAACCCCCCATGAAACCAAGTAATACCACCCTTCTCCTTGGCACTGTCGAGAAAATTTCAATGTTGTTTTGAGTACGTTTGGATAGCAGTCCAACCTTGCACCGTCGTCGCCGTGAGTTACGGTGACAGCAAAGCCGGTTTTAAACGGCGATGTGAGGAGATCGGGTTTGAAACAGAAGTGACTGAAATGATTGTCAACCATGGACTGGACACCATGGCAAAATTTGCGTTTGCTTGCAATTTTTCTCCTGGAAGTGCAGATGAATCACCATTGGTCCAACTGACAAAAGAAGTGTTGAAACGCCCGGCAACAACTGTGGAGATGTCTTGTGTTCGTAGACTTTTCAGCGAGAGTTATGCAAACATAGCTGCAGATATCAAAAATGCTGTGGAAGCAACGGACGACATGCCAACACGAAAGTTGGCCCCAGCTGAGCGTGCTGACCGTTTGAGACTCCAACAGCAACGCTTGTCAGGCATCAACATTTCAGGACCTTACGAGCCAGGTGATGCATTGGTAGATCGATGCATAGCAATTTATGATGCAGACAGGACTCAATTCATACCATGGGACATTTGCACCAGTCGTGAACATGAGATTTTGCATGGATCGAAACGTGACCAGACTTTGACATTCGATTCGACAGGTACCCTCAAGTTGCACAAACAAGCCCGCGTTGAGCCTTGCAGCACGGCCTCAGAGATTCAAGTCAGATATTGTTTGACCCGCAGGGCACTTGCGATGGAGCAGGCTAACATTGTCAGCTTCAAGAACATGGAGGCCTGGACTGAGAAGATGATGCAGGCCAGATTGGATGAACCTCCACCAACATATGTCAAAACCACCATGAAGCAACTGGAATCAGCAGATCGAAAGCTCTTCCTTCTCGTCAGTGAAAAAACCAGAGAAGGAATCAAATGCAATGCACAGGGGCGACCTGTTGACAATGTTTTCAAAGAATGCATGGAAAGCTCGGAGGTGTTATCATTGCTGCAACCCCGTCCAGGAGGGGGTGCCACAGGTACCAGATCGGCAGACTCCCCGCCCGAAGGCGAGCGTCCCAACAAGAAGTTCAAGGGAGGTGGAAAGGCACGTGGAAAGGGTTTTGGGAAGCCTCAAGCCAATCAAGATTCGTTTGTGCGCATCCCCAAAGAGCTGCTGGCACTTGGTTCAGTTGCTGCAACACCCAAAGGGCATAGGCTGTGTTTTTCATACAACTTGAAAGCGTGTGGCAATCCAGTGGACAAACAGCGTTGCTCCAAGGGTCTTCATGCATGTGCAGTCAAAGGGTGTCATGGACAGCATCCAGCGGTCGAATGCACCCGTGCCAAGAGAGATTGACTACAAGGAGACGAAAGAAAGGAGGATGCTGGGGCTAGTCATAGACCCCCTAATTCAAATTTTTGCCAAAATGACATGCCAGTAGCGGATCCTCTGCCTGATTCAAGGTGCGAGCAGGGCGACGTTTTTGCTGGCTTACTGGATTCACTGCAGGTCCCAAAGGGAAATCAGACTCCTGTTTTTGTGGAATTATGTGCAGGCAGCGCAAAACTTTCAGACGCTGTCAAACAATTTGGATACGACATCATTGCGGTTGACCATGACAAAAGCCGCCATACCCCTCGATGCAAACTGGTACAACTGGATTTGTCACACAAACATGCATGGGACATGTTGGACTTCCTTTTGGAAAGAGTTGTGATTGCTGGCGTTCACATAGCGCCACCATGCGGCACATGCTCCAGAGCTAGGGGCATTCCAATGGCAGACGGGTCCAAAGGGCCTCAACCGTTGAGGACAACTGAACATCCTTTGGGCATTCCATTCCTCAACCAAAGGGACAAGCAACGCGTTTTTCTGGCAAATGAATTTTACAAATTTTGTGGTGAATATGTCAAGAAGCTTGATGCAGCCGGAATTCCCTGGACAATCGAAAACCCCACGAATTCACTGATGTGGGATCTGGAATACTTTACATGGGCTGTTTCCAATGGATATTTTGTCAACATGCATGCTTGTGCGTATGGATCAACGCGGAAGAAACTGACTTCCTTTTTGTGCAGCCATCGTGAATTTCAAAAGCTCGAGCTCTACTGCAATGGGCAACATGAGCATCAAGCCTGGGGCCTTGAAACTGATGGGACATTTAGCACGGCTATGGAGGCCGAATACCCCAGGGCTTTGTGTCTTCGTTATGCTGAAGTTTTTCACCAATTGTGCATACAGCGGAACATTTGTCCATGCCCACAAGTTGTTTTGGAAATGCAAAAGCTTTCCCCGTCGCAACAGCCCAAAGGACGGAAGTTACCCCAGTTAATTTCTGAATATGCCTGTACAAAGACAATACAGGTTCAACATTTGCCGGCCATGGACCACAAAGGATGCCTAACAAAAACACTGAAAGACATCCCCATGGGAAGTAAGCTCCTGCGAACTGAAGCAAAAAAGGGGAATATCCTATGCGTTTTTGGGATTTACAGGTCTTTTCAAGCTTTTACACAAATTGCCAAACAGTTGTGGCATCCATATGACGAGCTGAAGAATCTACCTGAAGATTTGGTGCGTGTCCTGTTTCAACACCTCAGCCGGCCACCTGATGTTATCACCAGAGAACGCATTGCAACTTTGACAAACTGGGCAAGTCGTGCAAAAGCATTGAACAACTTGGAAAAGCAGCTGAAAGCAGACATGGAGCCCGACATAGCAAGAATCATGGCGCCCAAGCGCATTCTGCTTATGAGATCCATTGCCACTGACATGAGCTGGCCTGGTCTCGGCATTTTTGACGAGATGACGGAGGGCTTCAAAATTGTTGGACCGGTCACAGAGTCAGGGATTTTCAAACAAGGAATCACCCTGGCCGAGATGTCACAACAACAGCTGCGAGACAAGACCAAATTTCTCAAGCCGATGATCATTGGTAGGGCGAAACTGTGTGATGACAACGAGTTGCAACAACAACTTTACGATACAACGTTGGAAGAAGCAAAAGAAAAGAACTGGCTGGAAGGCCCCTTCTCGCCGGAGCAAATCGAGGGGTGCATGGGCAGCGACTGGTTGCCTGTAAGGCGCTTTGCAGTTCTTCAACGAGACAAACTTCGCCCAATTGACGATTTCAAAGAAAACCAGGTGAACAAAACGTTTGCAAGCTCAGAGAAGTTGGAATTGAGGACGATGGACCACACTTTGTGGTCTCTCTTCACGGTCCTTAAATTTTTGTTGTTTGATGGAAGGTTGGACTTCATTTTAAATTCTGGTGAGCACCTTCAGGCTGAAGTTCACCAAACCTGGAAGAATGTTGAGCCCAACTTCAAGGCATCATGCATAGACCTCAAGGCTGCGTACAAACAGCTTCCTCTACATGAAGACAACCAAAGGGATGCGGTTGTAACACTTTGGAATCCTACTGAAAAGAATGTTGAATGTTTCATCATGAAAGTTTTACCTTTTGGAGCTGCAGCCAGCGTACACCACTTCCTGCGTGTGAGCAATTTTCTTCAAGCGGTAGGAAGGTACATGGGATTGATATGGTCAGCTTTCTTCGACGATTTCGTGGTACTCAGCCATGTGATGCACGAATCCAGTACGATGGCTACTGCGCTCTCACTTTTTGATTTGCTGGGATTTCAACATAGCAAGGACAAGCTGCAACCTTTCAGCGACAAAACTGAGATGCTTGGAGTTGAGCTGGATTTGACAGATGTTAGGAAAGGAAACATCAGAGTGAGGAACAAAGCTTCAAGGGCCCTTGAACTGTGCGAAGTGCTGCAGAAAATTCTAGAGACAAAGAAGGTCGTCGTCAAAGAACTCCCCTCGACTATTGGGAAACTTCAATTTGCAGAAGGACAACTGTGGGGAAGGTCAGGGCGACTTGCACTGTCTGAGTTGCGCCGGCATGAAAAGTCTGGAGACAAGGAAACGCTTCTTGACGACAGGAGTGTTGATGCGGCACGTCTTCTTTTTGAGAAACTCAAAGACGGAAAACCGAGAACCATTCAAATCAGCCCTAAGGCAAAACCGTTCCTGCTCTTTACTGATGGCGCACTGGAATATGATGCAAGCGGCAAACCCATCGCTGGCATAGGAGCCGTACTGATGTGTCCTGATGGTTCAAACTTGGTCTTTGGGACGAAGGTTCCGGAACGAATATTGCAATCATGGCAGGTTGATGGAAAAACCCACGTTGTGGGACTGGTCGAACTTTATGCAGCAGTAACGGCTTACAAAACCTGGGCAGACATTCTCAGACACCAACGTGTCATTTGCTTCACTGACAGCTGGCCAGTGTTAGACGTTTTGGTCAAAGGAAATTCTCCAATCGCAGAGTGGCGAGACTTGCTTTTGATATTTGAAAGTTTGGATGAAGATGTCAACGCCTTGTTGTGGCTCGCTCGAGTGACATCCAAATCTAATCCAGCTGACGCACCTAGCAGATTTACTTTGAGTGAGCTGAACTTTTTGGATGAGCTTAAAATTTCTGAAGCCACATGTCTCATCACAAACGAAACACTTCAATCATGTGTGACGTGAAGCTGAAGCGGAAAGGGGGATAGCCCAAGGTTTGGGTCAACTACAATGGTGGGGTGTCCACCAAAAGGAACATCGATGGATGTTCTCCAACAAATGAAGCTTGAACATAAAATCATGTTCAACTGAACTCCCCGTTC
>Ga0126342_10018223_pt1 | contig 12055 bp, 9 predicted proteins | sample Cyp1metagenome_FD_92528 | JGI IMG/M metagenome (GOLD analysis project Ga0126342, IMG submission 92528) | Coral microbial communities from Lord Howe Island, Old Settlement Bay, Australia - Cyphastrea 1 metagenome | ecosystem: Host-associated > Invertebrates > Cnidaria > Coral ... | reverse complement strand
TGTGTGGTTGCAGTCGCAATGAACGTTAACATCCCACCCCACCCCACCCCACCCCGCCCCACCCCCCACCCACCCCCACACCCAAAATTTCCACACACGCATGGCCTCTTACTGGTGTTGACACCAAAAACATCAGTGATGATCTCCCATTTTAAATCATATTCAATTACATTAAAATGGGCATAACATTAACATTAAATCATAGGATGTTTCTCATTATTAAATTTCCCATAGTGGATGATTAGATAAAATAAAATAACTAGAATCATCCACTGGAGTTGACTGTTCAGGTGCAGCGGAGGCATCTCCGCAGCGCCAAGATGTCCTTGCGTTTCGCCTTCCGACGGAGCCAAGTGTCACCGGACGCGGCCTTTCAACAAGTGGCCAGGCGAGATACGCCCAGGGTGGCAGGGTTGATATGATGAGTTCGGGGATTAGGTGAACTAAAATTTAGAACCATTCCGACCATTCCAATTTCATCCAATTTCTAGTTTCATGTGGGTAAAACAATAATGTTTCAACCACCCATGACTGGAAATGGTAAACATACCACCTCAAAAAATTGTGATTTTCTACCCTTTATCAATCTTAGTTGGGGATGTTTCATCCAGTAATGATGTCGGTGATTTTCGTCACCTTGGTACCCGGATGGCACCCAACAAGTCATAGCTGGTATAGCTGGTAGGATGGTAATTCCCCCAAACATATGGTAATTTCGTAGGCAATTGGACCCATCCATGTGTTGACTTCACCAGTGCATTTCTGGTGTTTTTTAAGTTTTGGACATTGGTGCAACATTATGCGAGTTCGCAATGAAAATTGTTTTTTTTGATGTGGAAGTAATGGGACATGCGACGCGCTGAATCAAGTGGTTTTTCCACTCAAATTGGTTGGGGGTTTCGGCAAATTTTCCCTCAAATCAATTCTGGAACCTTTTTATCCTACTGTATCCTCATCATATAAACCATTCTTCATTGGCTAAATAGCAATTGTTCAACCGCTCGTGTCAGAAAGGCAAGGCAGAGCTTTTGAGGTTTCTTGAACCCAATTTCACGTGGATGTTTCAATAATTCGAAAGCTGCATGAGCCATTGAAAAAAAACCTGGTTGATTGGTTAAAATAGGGAGTTACCTGGTAATTTAACATAGCTATTGAAAATGGCCATTTATAGTGAAATTTCCCATGAAAAATTGTGATTGTCCATAGCTATGTTAGTTTGCCAGAGGGTATAACATTTTACGACCTAATTTAGTTGGGGATTATAATTACTGTGATAACTAACCCATAGGGAAACCTGTCGACCAACGAGCATCATGCGATGGGATAGTGATATTTTTACGGGGATGTGTCAAAACCAATGATAATACCCTCTGGTAAACTAACATAGCTATGGAAAATCACAATTTTTCTAAGGAAATTTCACTATAAATGGTGATTTTCCATAGTTATGTTAAATTACCAGAGGGTAATCATCTCTTTACCACTTTGGTAATTTGACACTAATAGGGAAAATGGTCCATTTATAAATTTATTGATGCTTACCCGGTAAAGAAATGATGTACCATAGCTACGTGAAATTACCAGAGGGTATCAGATCTGGGCAGATGATGTTCACTTGCCAGCTACTTGTTTGATGTTCACCAGGGTGCAAACGGGGATATTTCACCTTTTTTTTGGCCGTTCCAATGGTGGATATTCTTATTGCTTACCAACAATGGTGAAATCGGTAAAGATTTTCAAATCTCTGGGATTTGGATGGATCCTGGCAGCAACTTCTTGATCCACGCCCAAAAAGAATCATGACTGGTTGGTTTCATGGGACTTGAGTTGGATTTTCCCAGCGAACTAGAGCTCCATATTTATTGCGAATTTCCCATATTTCCCGATGATCTGCTATGAATTCCCCATGAATGTGAATGTCTTAGCCGGCCATATTGACACACTTGACGCCTGACCGTGTGGCCAGGGGCAATAGCAAGATCTCCAAGGTGCTGGTTGCTTTCATGGACAATCCAAAAAAAACAATGGATGATTTAGGGAATTTAGGGTGACCCCCATGACTTTGGCAACCCTGATGAACCCAACTGACAGACTCAGTGGGAACTGAATGGGATGGCATTTCAGAAGGGACGGATGTCTTCTACTGGCTCTGAACATTGTTAGTATACGCATGTATGAACAGAATTTCCAGCAATTTGAATGGGAGAATTGATGATAAACCACTGGATGGAATGGGGTACCCAATTTTAAACAAACATCTCATGAGCCATCGGGCCTATGACCAGCTCCATAATTTTCTACGGCGATCCTATGGCATAGTTAGGACCCCAACAATGGGATAATGATCCCAATGGAGGAGCCTATTTTTTGGGATGGCTTTGAAAGAACCATACAGAAGTAGGATAGAACAATTATATACATGATTCAAACATCAAAAACAAGATTATATGTACACATAATACCCAGATCATGACAGCATCATTACATCTGTTTATCCAAATATTTGATGTTCTCCATCCCTGTCCATTCTCCATATATTTCTCCATTATACTATTCTTTGTTTCTGGATTACATCTGTAATGACATCATTACCTATCATTCTTCATATATTTCTCCATATCCAGAGAATATCCCTCCAGGAGGATTTCCTGAGCTTCGTTGCCACGTTGCCCGAGGGGCACGGCGACATTCCAGTCGAGCCGCCAAGATGCGGTGCGTTTAGGTGGTGGATTTTACCATCAAAACTAGGGAGTGTTAAGGAGCTAACATGGAGATTTACAGATTTTGTAAATCAAAACCATAGATTTGATTTGTTTTAATGATGTTTTCAATGAAGGTTTTTTACATTTGTGGAATGATGCTGGATTTTCCCCCGATCTCTGAGCATTTTAGGGGGAACATGATGAAAAGACATGGGCATTGGTGGACATTGCTGGGCTGCTGCATCGGGTGCAGCCTATCGGATGTACTGAGGGGATGTTTTTGTTCAACAAGATATCTGGTTGGGAAATAGTTGATTTACCCAGCTATAAAATGGTGATTTACCCAGCTATAAAATGGTGATTTTCCCATCAGTTTTCTGTATGTTTACCAGGCCGGGTAATATGATGTATAATGATGTATAGAAGCTGGTTGGTGGTGACTGGAACATGACTGGATTATGACTTTCCAGAAACAGTTGGGAATGTCATCATCCCAACTGACGAACTCCATCATTTTTCAGAGGGGTAGGTATACCAGCAACCAGATATCATATAACGGATATCTAATGGAGATATTAAATGATATTAAATGATATCAATGGGAATATAACATGGGATGTTGCCAGAAAAACAGGTAGGGGGAACCCAACGTCAGCAACAAGAGGATCGAACTTAAATTCTTGAGCAGAACTAGACCCGTGTTTTTTTTGCTGAAAGCTGACACCCCGTAAATCGGAGTGTTCTTCTGTAAGTGGCTTGGCTCAAAATTGTTTGCCCCCGAAAACACGGGCAAATGTACAAGACATAACTAATCTGGTGGGTCCATTGACACTCAATTTAATCCCACAGACACATTGCACCACCCCGACTTTATTTGTCCATTGTGGTTGACTGAAAACCCAATACTATTCCATAAGTTTATTCCATACTATATCAAAAATAGCGATATTTCACGTCATGTTCGAAATTCCAATCTGGTTGGTGGTTTGGAACATTTTTTCTTTTTCCATAAATTGGGAATGTCATCATCGCAACTGACGAAGTCATATTTTTCAGAGGGATTGGTCAACCACCAACCAGGCTTTCTTGGCGAATCATCCTTGATCTCAGGCACATGCTATTCCACATGATACCCTCTGGTAAACTAACATAATTTTCAACGGGAAAATCCACTATAAATCACCATTTTCAATAGCTATGTTAAATTACCAGAGGGTATTCACATGATATTCCACATGATATTCATTTGATATTCACATGATAATCCCATGATAATCCCATGATATCCACATGATATTCACCAGATTCAAAAATCCATCTCTTCTTTTTCGGGCTCGCGGAAAAACTCAGGTCAGCCAGGAGCAGGCCTCGATGGTCTTCGATGACTTTGGAAAGCTTGGGATGCAGAAAATCAACTTCTTGAAGGCCGTTGCTTGGCATACATATATAATATATATTTATATAATATATATATATATAATATAATGTAATATGTATATAATATAATATATAATATATATAATATATAGTATATAATATATAATATTTAATATATTATATTTAATATATAATATACAATATATAATATATAATATATAAAATATAATATATAAAATATAATATATAAAATATAATATATAAAATATAATATATAAAATATAATATATATATATAATAAAAAAAATAGTCCAAATTGAGTTTGTAGCCAAGTCAATCAAATATATATATGTATATATCATATAGCATTATACACATATACATATAAACACATAAACATATAATTTTAAATATACATATCATTATAATATGTATATATATATACACATGTATCTAGTCATCCTGAAGTAGATAGAATATGTGTGTGTTTTTCAAACATATTTCCATTTTTGTGGGGGATTGTTTTTTCATTTCCATGTTCTGAACAGAGTCCAGGATGACTGTATCTACATATATATTTACATACATATTACATATTACGGTAGGGGTTTAAACTACCTATGACTCAGCCTTAGTTCAGCCCTTGATCTTTTTAGGGATGAACTGATTCACCCAAGAAACTTGACCAATTGGTCATGGTTCCTGACACCAATGGTGATGAGGGGGTAGAAACTACCCCAATTTCAAGAAGAACCACATATCTATACATTGGATTGTCAATTGGGTCTGACATGTCAGAAAGTTTGGGATTTTGGATTATGATGGGTATGGTAAACATAATGAGAGATGTGAAAAACAGTTGTTTTATCATGATGACCATTGCGCTTATGTTCTGATCACTATTGCTAAGCAATGTAAGCTATATGATATAGGTATGGATGTGTTTTTTCCTTGTTGGACCCGGACCGAGTTTTTGGGAATGTTGGTCATTTTGGCCAAATGCCATCCGACGGTACTGGGGTAGTTTTTTAAAAAACATGTTCCACATATTGAGCGAAACATCAGTTTGCTGGCCGTAAATCAGGTTTGTTTCATTGATCATTACACGTTCATTATATATTTGATTAATTACCAGATGGTATTTTTATGATTGGGGATGGTTCAATACCCGGGTACCCCAGTTTTTCCGCCCTTATTCCAAAGATGGTTTAGTAGACCCCATACCCATTTGCTGGAGCAATCTTGAAAAAGAAAGACATGGGTTTGACTGAACTATTGCACATCATTTTCCCTGTTAAATAGCATTTCTTGATCATATACTCCATTTTCGGACACATGTGGTGATGATTGGTTCTGGGTCAAGATTTATTGACACTGATTTTAGGTCAGTTTTAGGGTTTCGTATTTTCACACCATTTTTCACCATGTTTCACCACTTTGGGGACATAGATATCATGACCGTGACATGGACCACTTTCCACCCCGAAACGGAGTTTTTTGGGGCCCGGGGGGTGTGGCGTGCTTCGAGGTTCAGGAATATGGTGTCTGCTCCAAGGAGGTGACCATGACCTCCAGCTTCAGCATCGAGAATTCGCAGAGAATTCGCAAGCTCCTCATCGGTGAGGAAACCTCCCCGGGGATTGGATTTTTGGGTTTTAAGGCTGTTTGATGTTAAAGATGTTAAGTAGACATATGGTTTATTTTGGCTGTTTGATGTTGTTTATGTCAAATATGTCTTTTGGAAACAGAGAAGACATGAGAAATTATTCCGATTTTCGAACATGATTTGTTTAAATATGTGATAGCCACTTGATTGGTACACGCTTGCATTCCATTTTACCACGCGATACATACTGTCTGTATGTATACATTTACCAGTAGGCATACATGTACGCTGTATATCTTTCAACAATCTTATGACCCAAGAAAGACATGTGTTCATCATTGCAATTTGCCCAGATCTATGATTATTCTGATGTTAAGTTATATTTGATATACTTATCGTATTATTCGGTCATATATTTGATATTGGATATACTAATTGTATCTAACCATATTGATACATCAAATCATGATTTAATGATATTTTCATACAAATCAATGATATTCACGCAGTTCATCATGACAGCCTTCAAGAGGTTGCATCGTTCACCCAGCACCGAGCATTTTTCAATCCTGGCAGAACGTGGAAATCTTAGAAGGCTCCAAAGAGGATGATGAGGCACCGGAATGTCAAGCAGCCTTGAAAGCCTTGATCCGTGTGGTGTGGTTATAAAATCATAAACAGAATGCTATAATATGCTATATATATATATGTATATATATAATTATATATATATGTCTATATATATGTATATATATATAATATATACATATCTAAATGCTTGAGTGATCTTGATTGGTCACGCAATGGGTAACCAACTGTTTTTTGGTCAAGGAACGATAGTACCGAGTTATACTGCTTTTCGGCTCATGGAGCCTCTCTCAGATCGCAAAAACGATTGACCCTGCTGATTGCTAAATCCATAATAAAAATATCGGGATTTAATCCTCTATGGAAGTGTATCCCAATTTTGGGGATACAAAAAATTGGTAATGATGCTTGGTTCTGGGAAATTGGTGTCACTCATGTGTTCTCCCACAGGCCAAAGTCCAACGGGTGCGTTGTCGCGCTTTGAAAGATGGGAGCACTGGTTGGGTCACTGTGAAAGGTCGCTGGATCACAATGATGGGATCTTCGGAGGGATCCAAAAAACCATCGCTGAATGCAGCAAAAGCTATAGACAGATTATATCGTATGTATATATATATGTATAATATGTGTGTGTATATATATATAGATATATAAATAGTCATGTGTCTACATATTGATACATATTTATTAAGACAACACATCCCATGTTGTTGGAGCCCATGGTCGAATCTTGTGCCACACCTGGCAGACATGTTTTTTTCGCGCGTGCGTTTTTTTCCGAATCTCGGTGGGCTAGGCCCTGCCGATCCCAACTCAAACCCGAGATGGGGAGGATCATCTCAGGATTATGATCATACTGTAATAGATGAAAAATACTGAGATTATGATCCAGTGAAAAAAATACTGAGGTTATATGATTTTATTATCATACTTTTATGATGACACCAATCTTTAAGTGATACATCATATTACATCATACTGTAATAGATTCATCTTATCCAAGAGATGATGAAACTGTAAGCAGTGGCCATTTCTGGGACGGACCTTGGAAGGTTGATCAATATTTGATGTGCAAAAAGCACGGACCTGTGGATGGTCGATTCAGTTCAACAAAAACGGTGCCAAGCAACGGTGGATGGTGGATATTTGATTTCTTACTATCGTAATATTCTCCAACTTTCAAATGACTTTCATATGTTACGATGTCAGCCAATTCATCTTAACAGGGATGAGTTGGTCCGCAATGACTGGAAGCCACTTTGGATCCATGGCTCAATCACCTGGGGTGATGATTGTTTCACAGGAGTCTCTGCTTTTATTGGAGCTTGATATCCCATTCATAGAAGTAAAACCATGGAGGTAAAAAAAGGGATTTCATCTGCGATGTCACCATGGGTTAACCTCAATTTTGCTATCAACTTTCGACACTTTCAACTGAGGTAATCAGGGCACCTCCTTCTTGAAACCAAAGGCACCTTGTCTGCATGTCATGCTACGAGCATTGGTGCCGCTGCTGTCCATGTCAACCGAATCTGCTGGGATTGTTCTGAAAGTTGGTACATATATATATATTAAATAGTATATATATATACATTGATGGGTAGTCTCTGGTATTTTTTCTTCTCAACAGCAAGTAGTTTGCACAAATACTTCTATACCAACCTCTGGTAATTTAAGAGTTTTCGAAGCCATGGCCCATTTAGTTTGATGATGCACCCATTTTCTAATGGTGATTTTCCAGTTCGCTATGTTTAATGACCAGAGGGTAACCGTTACAACCACCCAATCATCCAATCCAATGAAGGTTGGCGACAGTTCTACTGAGCAAATTGATGAATACAGCTATGGCATATATATACACATATGTATGTATGTAGATGTAGATAGATTTACTGGTTTTGTACTATGTATGTATGCCCCATGTATTCAATATAATTGATCTATCTCTCTCTCTCTCTATGTAGATGGCATTTTGATGTAAATCTATACTCCCAATCCTGACGGCATTTTCTGGTGCGGAGCATCTATTTCTGATCCATTGTCATAGGAATGCACACGTTCCGCCAGGCCATTTCGCTATTTTTGCCACTTCCATTGTTGAAGATTCATATACTTCCAGCAATCAATGACACACCAGTCATTTCAGCTGCTTCAATCAAAAACTGGATGCATTTCGATCATTGTATTTCAGTGTGGTTTTCATGGACTGAAGTGATGGTATGGCTGTTTTTAGCCAGAAAGCTAACCCGTTGCCTAGTTGAGGATCATCCTAGTAAGTGCCGAAAAAAGCGAGCATCCTTGGCAATGGACTACTTGTTCCTGGGGTTATCCCATTTTTTGGTAGCCAATAGACATAGTCTACTGGTGGCAGGTAGTTTGTATCAAGCAGGACTTTTTTGAAAGATTTGACGGACTACGTGACCACACAAATAAATAAATAAGACGCATAACAATATAGATAAGAAATAGGTTTAGCTGAAACCCTATAACCCTATAACAAATAAATCATGTATTTAGCTGGGAAAACCCTTCCCTTTTCAACCGGTAATTCTGGGAAAAAGCCACGGAATTCAGCCACACCTCCGGAAATCTCGGCTTGGTACCATCCCAGTATCCACAGACCACAACTGACATGCTTGCCAATGTACTTGGATGATCAATCACAAACGATACTAGTATAGTGTTTTTGTCGATCATATATATATATGATATATTTATATATACACTACATTGTGTCCATTCAGTATAGTTAACATCTTCAAATCAACATAGCTGACTATAATACTGACTGCACTTAATAACCATTGTCACCAAGTATAGTAGATTACTATATGGTGACAGTACTAGTTAGATGTTCCTCAACTATCGTGATTAACCACGCCATTCCTGGGAGAGGAAGAAATCATTCCTAGTCCCACGTGGTTCCGAGAAGCAGTAAGTGATATCCCTTAAAAATGCAACCGGCGATAAGAACGAGCTATTTATTAAGCACTGCCTAGTTACCGGCGGTAGTTAGTCAGTCAGTTAGTCAGTCAGTTTCTCAGCAGGCTGGGTGAGTGCCCGAAGATCAGTGATACCCTAGCCAGTTATATCCTCCAAGATACCATTGACTAACCATTGCCTATTCATAGGTAACTACCATTAACTAATCCATTTACTAACCATCAGTCCTTCAATCAGTTAGTCAATCGGTGAGTCATTTCGTTGCTTGGTTAGTTAGTTGGTCGATTTTAGTTAGTTGGTGAATCGTGTTACTTGATTGATTATTTAGGTAGTTAGTCAGTCAGTCAGTTGGTTAGTGAGTCAGTCTGGTTAGTTCTTGTTTACTTCATTATCTGGTTGGTGGTTTCAAACATGACTTTAATTTTCCATTTCATATATGGGATGTCATCCTTCCCATTGACGAACTCATATTTTTCAAGATGGGCACATTGCACCACCAACCAGTCATTGATTTCCCACCCCAACCGTACCACAGTTCCCCTCAAGTTCCATCCCAGGTCCCAGCCATTCCCAGCCCATTGAATCCCATCAAGTTTAACTCCAATAAACATGGACCATTGAATCCCATAAGTCAACTTCCAATTGAGTTCCGATAAACCATAAAACATAATAAACACACATATATATAACACAAGTATAAATGATAAATATATATATATAACATATATATATATAATATCCCATAAGTCAAGTTCCCCTAGAAATGGACATTTATACCTGGGAAAATCATCGAACGATGGCTGGTGGATCTTCCAGCAAGCCATGTGACTGATCCCACCTTGAGGGCTTATAAAATAGTCGAGAACAATCTCGCTCTTGGGAAGATCATCTAGTAAAAAAAGCCATATTATAGCCATTGTGTATTCACTTTCTTTTTTCTATATATTATCCCGACCCAAGGAGAAACCCATCGTCCGCTGCGTGGCCCCCGTGAACCTGAAAGACCGCAGCGACGACGCCGCGGCGACGCTGCGGCAGCTGCAGCCCCAAGAGTTGCTGGAGCTGCTGGAAGGCGGCACACGGAGCCCCCGGGGATTTAAACAGGAAACATGGGGATTTCCCCAGGGAAAATGGGGAAATGTGATTTAACCATCAATAGGGTTTTCGTTTCCTATTTGAAGAATGAAAAGGTATTTTTTGATCCACAGAGTTTTTGTTGAATGCGAATGAAAGACGCAACAGAAATATTATGATTCAATAAAATGTTTAACCAACAGTTAAAAGGTATGATAATGTATGTCTTTCGTAGTTGCAGTAGAAATTGGGAACTTTGATGAACTTTGGCAATTTTCCCCATGTTTTCCCCATGTTTTCCCCATGTTTTCCCCATGTTTTCCCCAGCAAAATCCCAATTTTCATCGCCAAAATTCTCCAGGTCCACGGCACCCCACCTTCGACGACCAGATCTTCCTGGAGGGTTCTGTGACGGAGGGTGGTTCTTCGGGCGTGGTGGAAGGCTTCGTGTGGAAGGAGGCGAGTTGGGGGCCTCGGCGGCAGGCGTTGGTATAAATGGATACCCTCCGGTAAACTAACATAGCTATGGAAAATGGCCATTTCTCGTGGATTTACCCATTTAAAATGGTGATTTTCCATAGTTATGTTAGTTTACCAGAGGGTAAATGGGTAATATATTTTGATAATTGGGTTATGAATGGTGAATTGATGATTATATATGATTATATAGTATGGTTGTTATTATTAGGTTATTATTAGTAATAATATTGATAGTTTAATTGGGTTATTTCCATGGGTTTGAACCGGCAATATGGGTTAGTTAGTGGGAAATAAATTATAACCGACAGTTGGAAGAATTAGTTTATCATAAGAATTAGTTTATCATATTTAACTAAGTTCCCCCTGCCATGATTCAATGGGAATAGAACTAACGACAATATTCATATGGGAATGATAACTAACGACCTTTGGGAATATTGAGTCGGACAGATTCTCCTGGGAAGTTTTAAACGTGAAAACGTTTTCACTGAAGCCATTGGAACAATGGCTGCCCATTAGCCCGGTTGGTTGAGCTGGGAATCCCTGACAAGGCCTGTTTTTATGTGGGACGACGTTTAGCGGGTAACTTGAACACAGTTCATATGATTCAAAGGATACAACATATACCTGTGGTGGTTTTCCAAATAGCTAAATGTTCAAATCGTTAGCTAAATTGGTTTATAGTACAATGGCTAGTTTAAATATGGTTTATGGATTGTATATGGTAGTGACAGAACTATATATAATATACCTGGATGGGTGAACATAAACCAACTTCTACATAACTGGCAGCACCTCGTATGGGGATCTCAATATTGTTGAGCTGAAAATTGGATGGTTGAAGGCTTGAACAGTCACAATGACCAATTAAATAGACATATTGGTAGCCCAAAAATGCTATGCTTTTCTTTTTTTGAGATCAACTTAGCTCTTGGGATTGGGGCCTCATCTCGTATCTGTATGGCCTTGGAACCATGCTTGGAAGCATGTCCCGACCCGATGCCCGCGGAACTGAGCCTTGCATCATCATCATCATCATCATCATCAATGCAAACTCCGGTAGCCATATCTTTTTTGCAGACATATATATATATATATATGTACGTACGTATATATATATATATAGATATGTGTACATATATGACATATGTATAATATATATATATGGTCCCGTGTCCCGTGTTCCCACCCCCCCCCCCATGGGATGGGGGGGGGGTATGATGCCCCTGTGGTGGTGTATATACATACATACATACCTACATACCTACCTACCTACCTACCTACC
>Ga0126342_10018222_pt1 | contig 12056 bp, 17 predicted proteins | sample Cyp1metagenome_FD_92528 | JGI IMG/M metagenome (GOLD analysis project Ga0126342, IMG submission 92528) | Coral microbial communities from Lord Howe Island, Old Settlement Bay, Australia - Cyphastrea 1 metagenome | ecosystem: Host-associated > Invertebrates > Cnidaria > Coral ... | reverse complement strand
GACGACAACGAAGATGCAGCTCGCAGCATGTCATGTCCGCAAGTTCAGATGAAATCCCCCTCTCTCTTTCCCTCCCCCGACCCCTACAGGCATCGCCGGTGTGCGAAGCTCTACAATATAAATATAGACAGATATAGATACAAATATAGATACAGATATAGATACAGATATAGATACAGATATAGATGCAGATATAGATGCAGATATACACAGTCAGATATACACAGTCAGATATACACAGTCATATACAGATATCAGATATACAAAGACAAAGTCATTTGGATTATTCGGCTTGGCCGTCTTAGCCTAGGCACCAAGGTTTGCAGCGGCTCTTCCACTCCCTGCAGCCTTTCCCACGCCATCGCTTCCGGAGCACCCGGCTGCCGCTGTTGCCCCCGGCGCACCACCTGCGCCCGCACCACACACACCGCCGTCAGCCCGAAAACCAAGGCAGACGAGGCAGACGTGGCGGACGTGGAGACCGAGATTATTCGGCTTTGGAACCACAGCGATGACAGGCGGCTTCGCTCTCCAAGTCTTGGATGCGGCCATGGCGAAGCCAAGGGCTGAGCGAAATGCAGCATGAACCAAGAGTACTGGATGAAAACTGTTGCAAAAACAACTATGCTTTGCAAGTGATTTCGCTGTCAGCATGTTCAACTTCTGCCATGCCAGGCAGTGTGTTTGGTTGCAGAAAATCAATGAGTCCTGTGTCTCATTGAGTCCTGTTCAAGAATTCCGAGGGGCACAATGTATGCTGCACCCATGCAATTTGTCGCTTCGCTGTTGACTGAAATCGATCATTGTGGCTGCTCCAGAAACCGCAAGACAGAACTTCATTGCAACATGGGCACTTGAAGTGAATCTACAATACCAAGCAGTGCAGAGCTTGGCCCTATCAACTTAGTGAAGGAGATAAACTTGAGATGGGGGTCGTTCGATCATTCATGGATGAAGATGATGCAATGAAGATGCTAGTTGCAGAGCTGTAAGATGGCGCTCAAGGGTCACTGGAAATGATTTCTGAATTCCCCTACCGACCTGATCCTAGTTCTGCGCAAAGTCACCGAACCATTCCCAACCGCTCCAGGGGCACTGAGGTCAGTTCCCAATATTGCTTTCCAGATCCATGGCCAATGGCCCAGCGGCCGAAACGTCCGCTGTCCACCACCTGTCGGGCATTGAAAGCTCAGAGACTGCAAGAACTATCGGGAAAGCCAATCACCAGGACTCTAATGCTGAAACGGTGATGCTGAACTATCAGTGATGTGATCCTGGTTGACTCCACATTGATTCTGACAGTAAGGATGGACAGGGATGCAGTCCCGCCTTGCCATGGTCCACCAAACATCTGGTGTAAGGTGGCCTCAGTCTTGGGGAATGTCGAGGTACCTATTGGTCATTCCATAGCCAAGTCTCTAGGACCTCGGAATAGGGAGGAAAACCTGGAAAATGTTTCTGAATGACAAGAAATGACAAGAATTATATAGAATGATCATGAATAATCTACTTCCGGAATCCAAACCAAACCGAGACATCCCAAGACCCGAAACCAGCAGGTGGTTTTCAGTCCGCCAACACCCTCTCGGTGAGGACTCCAGACTCCAGCTGCGCGTTCTTGCCAACGATCAGTTGGCCCGCCTCAGGAGTTGCATCCAGGGTCTACCGTTTGAAGCGACTGGTGATTTTCAATGGCACCTAGAGATGCTTCAAAAAGATTCAAATATCTCAATCCAGCTGAATCCAGCTGTGCAACGGGGAGAAATCGAAACTGATGACAACTCGAGGTCAGCTTCACTGGATTCGATTCTCGTGGCAAGAAATCATGGAACGTGGTTCAAAGATTTGATTTTCAAGTGAAATAGACTATAGATGACCTAAGATGCTCGGTGCCTTCTCAATTTGGCTCCGAATTGAGGATTGAGGTTTCATCATGAGGTTTTGATATCAGGCAGATTCCGAGACCTTTAGAAGTTGCCCGGCCCAGGGCAATGGCAGTGGCAGATGGATGGAAGTTGGTGCTGTGCAACCGATCCATCAGCATGTCGCAGCCTGACCAATTTGCAGCTACGATTTGGGTGTCTCCCACTGAATCGTCACAGGTCTTTGGACAAATGCGGGTTTCTTAAAATTGGGTGCCCCCATTTCAGGAAATCTCCAAATGTCAACCGTTCTACGCGACAACGACCGCAGCATCCACAGCACAACTCCGGAATCACCGCGGGGCCTGACTTGGAGCTGCTCATGCGAGACCAGGCCTCTGAGTGGTGCATGGCCTCAGCAGTGGCTCCCAAGCTCAACAAGAAACCAGTCGAACCAGTCGAACCAGTCGAACCAGACAAACTGGAAAGAAACAAACAGCAAAAGAATGAAAAAGAAGAGAAAACACAATGCAAATCAATGCAAGCAAGGTCAATCAACATCCCCTCCGACACAGAGCAGAAATCAGCAGAGTGTGTGCGTGCGCGCCCTGGGTCTTAAAGGTTCCAAGTTTACATGAGTTGTGCTAGCACAATCAAATTTGTTGATAGACCCCTGAAAGAGTAGATTCCGGATAAATAACCTGCCATTTAAAAAGAAAAAAACATAGCGCGCTTTGTCTATATTATATGTCGGATTTGCGTATTCCTTTGAGTTGTCTCAGGATTAAAACTGCATGAGGTCTCTCTTGGTCTTCGGTGTGGGTAAAAGGGCACCCTCCCTAAAGGTAAAGGCAACACCCAGGATTGCATGGCAGCAACAGGCCTCAAATGACGATGTCCTTCGGGTTGTGTCTCAAACTTATGGACCCCTTGGTCTTCCAGTAACTTGAGAAGGACAAGTAATTTGGCACATGTTTTCTTTAACCTCTGAGTGCATTTTGCAATTGCCCCACTCTGCTGGCGAGCCACTGATGCGAGTGCCAAGAAGCAAGGCTATGTACAAGTTTGAGATGTGTTGACAATGTTCGAATTTCCAGAACAAAAGTTCATAAATATCTCTAACTCACCTGCTAATGGCACCCCCGCAGCCTTAACAAGTCAACAACATCTACAGTATTTCATTTGTATTTCTTCGGAACAGATCAACCGAGCCGAAATGCAACGGGAGCAGTACCTTCGAGACCCTCAATGAGCATGCAGTGCAGAGGCTTGGAGGCTTGTCCAAACCATGTCATTCCTTCCATTGGCGCTGCGCAATCACTCTGTGACTTTGCTTTGAATGCCAGGAACCGGCTAACCCATGTTGTCTTATTATACATGCATATCACATGATAATATAATATATCATGGTGTACATGTTGTACATGCATATCGAGTTGTCATACTTGTCTTTCGAACCGTTGGGTGGAGCAGTGGGTTCTGTTATCCCTGCTAGGCACCAAGGCCTTGCTCACCATGGAGTGGCTGACAGCTCAAAGGATCGGATGCATAGCCTGGGAGCAGCGTGCAAAGCTGAAGACCTCTGCAAACGTTAATGATGTATTGGTACCTCAGAAACGTCGTCATCGTCATCGTCATCATCATCATGACCATGACCATGTGCTTCTTCTGCTTCTGCTTCTGCTTCTGCTTCTGCTTCTGCTTCTGCTTCTGCTTCTGCTTCTTCTTCTTCTTCTTCTTCTCTTTCTTCTCTTCCTTCTGCTTCTTCTGCTTCTTCTTTTCTTTCTTCTGCTTCTCGTTCACATGCTTCTCGTATTCTTTCGCCCATTCGCGATAGCGCAACATAAAACTCACATCGATTCAGGTTTGGGGTTTCAACTCCCAGCTGCAGTGAGTTGGGAATCTGACCATCGTAGAGGTCACGGACCATCTGCAAAGACGACTTCGCCTCGCAAACTCGCTGGGTCCACTGCAGGAACATTAGAGATACGCTTCTGGGGCTTCTGGGGGATACCCTTTTAGGTATCGAAGAAAGAAATGTTTCAAGATGGAAATCAAATGGCAAATGCTACAGTGCCTGTTAGATTCTCCCAGCCTACCGCAGCCCCTCCAAACCTGAAAATTGGGATCAAAGTTTGGGGGACACCAAAGGATTACAGAAAGAATGCCACTTCCATGGTACCGCCACCTTGGTCACGCCATATCCCGTCCCGCCTCCCAAAACTCTGCACGCGCAGGCGGCAGTCGAGGGATGGACCTTCCCAAGAAGCGCGTTTTCTCGAGGCCAGCTTGCAACCTGAAGTGGATTGGCAAATGGGTTTTACATGGCTTTACCATGATTTACTAGTTCATCCACATCAAAATCGACCAATTCGGAAATGACATTTTTTGGTCAATCCCCTGTCGAGCATCTTCTAAGGAACACAAAAGCCTGAAACTGTTGCAGTTTCTAGGGGAAAAACATGGAAAAACTGGGGAAAAACACATTGCGAGATCACACTGATCACCACTGATCACCCTTCTGAGCCCGGAACGCGCCCAGCTCCATGAAGCGCCGTTTTGGGCGGTCGACCTCGGGGGCTTTGGCCACGTCAATGGGCCCAACTGCGCCTGCTGTTTTTGATGGTAGGAACCCAACCCCGCCAAGAAAAAAATCTTTACAAGCACATGGAATGGCTTAGTTTTTTGGGGTATTTCTTCCCTGCTTGGTGTCAAGCCCAAGACCTCAAACATATGAAAGTGAATGAGAGTTTCCATCGAAATGGCAGAAACTAAAACTTGTATAGAAATGTGTGAAATTCGGTTCAACATGGTTACACTACAAAATTCCCGGGAGGCTTGCTCAACCTGTGCTCTCTTTCTTTTTCCAGTCGCCCCTTATGGAGGTTGCAGCGAAGGATAGAGCCTCATGGGTGAAAGGAAAGAGCTGGTTATTCGACAATACACGGTGAGAGCATCGATTTCAAAGCGCATGGGATTCGAAGCAACCAGATTTGCAATCCGTATCAATCCATCATATCACGCCAGCAATGCACAAATATCGTCATCCAAACTCTACTTTGAACAAACATCACCTAAACACCTTCTCAACAGGCGCCCCCAGAAATGTCTGTCTTTGTCATGAAATTCTGGGGGGAAGAACATGGACATCTGAATCCCCAACAAAAGATATGCTTTCCGCCAGGTTCCCCTGCAGGATGTTGGCCAAATTGCCAACCACGTGGAACACCACGTGCCACTTGGTCTCAGAATCAAAGTCTCCCTGGCCGTCTGCAGGCTGAAAACGGTAGAATCTCAGTAGAACCGCTGTCCCGTGTCTAGAAGTAAAAAGTTTCAATGTGGCCCTTGACTGCTATTGATTACCCCAAGAGAAGGCTGCAGTTCAGCAACGCTTTTGACTTCCACATCGTGCCTTCTGGGCGCAGCTACGCGCACGGAGGTACAGGAACAGTGCAGCCCCCCACATGGTCCAGAAGCCCAACGGACTCAAGGAGGGTACAGAAGGTCCTGAATGGCTTGCTGCTCACCGGCCAATTTGGATCAGTTTTGATCACTTTAGTGTGGTGAATTGTACCGAATTCAAGGCTCCACATGTTCCGAGGGTATCAGCGTTTGGGGTCGAGGATCTCAGCACCAACTTGCAATGGCTTGGATGGGCGTTGGGGATTCCAGCATCCTGTGTTGAATTCAAAAATGATCAAAAATGATCAAAGTTGCAATAATCCAATTCATGAACAGGATACACTAGTCAGATCTAGTCAGTAGGTTTCTACTGCGTTTCAGCAGTAAGCATCTATAGAGACATTTCAAAATGTCAACCTGACTCTTCCGACACTGAATGGCAATGACTGCAAAGTCCTTTTCTAAAACCTCCCGCGTTAGGAACATGAACCAGAGTCCATTTTGCCCTGAGTTTTTTTTTAGACTTTTGTTCGTTTCCACAACTCGACATTGTCAACAAGACTCCAGTGAGAAACAAAGGTCTTAAGGATGCGCTGGTCAGATCGATCTTGTGCTCCAAAGGAGTTTTCGCCCAAATCACCAGGGCAAGCACTAAATGATATCCGATCCTCAACGGACAGGTCAAGCCAGTGCATCAAGAATGATTGGTGCCACTTCTTTGATTGAAAACATACTGATTATATTATATTATATAATTATATCATATATACATATTATATATATATATACATAATGTGTCAAATAGAATTAAAATATATATAATTTGGTTGACAGGCGATTTCTTTCATGATACTGGATCCTTTCTCACCTGCTTCGGTGTAAATTCCTATGGGGTAGGGGCCACGGATTAAAGCGACACCTCCATCATGGGTGGTGATTCTGATGGGTGGGCTATGAGATGCTATGAGTACCAAACAAACCATACTGTAATCAATTACCATTGTATAATATAGCAATCTTATGTAATCTTCATATTTCCATATATGTCCATATATTTCCTGTTGAAGCATCAATATATTTAATATATTGAGTCTGTGAGCAATGATCATTTCCCTGAGCTGCCCGAAGTTGGCGAAGAAGAAATCCGCTCGCCGCCGCCAGCCACTCTGTGGGTCTCGCCAGTAGTTCACCTGGATCAAGGAGAACTGATTACTGGTTGGTGGTTTCAACCCCTCTGAAAAATATTAGTCAGTTGGGGTTACTATTCCCAATATATGGGAAAATAAAAAATGTTCCAAACCACCAACCAGTGATTGATTGTTGTGGGGCATTCGACAGATCTGTGCACGCAAGACGTCATGACGTCATGTTCTTTCTGGGCGATTCTTTCTCTGACATTGTCTTTGTCGGGTCATTCAAGGACTTCTAGCCTTTAGTTAATTTTAGTTCGTTTGCCGGAATGATCCTCCTGTAGTGCAATGTTCTGTTATTTGAAACAGCTGCAGCACTAATCACATCATGACCAGGGCACGGAAAAGCACGCAGCTTTGCTGTTTTGTTTTTGCGGCCTTTTCTGAATTGAATGCTTTCTATGTATGATACAAAGAACATCAAAGAATCCAGTTGTATGCAAGGGCTGCTTTGATGTTGTGAATGGCCATGGCCGTTGTTCTCGGATCATGGACTGTTTTGCCGTCTTGTTTGGTGGTTGATTGTTGCTGTTCCTGTTGCTTGTCTTTTCGTTGGCCGTTATAAATGTGTCCCCTTTCTGAATTAATTCCGGGGGTTGAACCTCAGGTTCTCGTCAGTGCTTCTGATGTTTGCATGGCTGCATGGAGAATGGGGCCACCTTATTTGCTATGACCATGGGGATATTTGGCACCCTACCCCTGCTGCCATATCTGCCATGGCACTGTCCCAAAGAGAACCTTAGCTCCGACTGGGAGATTCCACCATGTTTCTGGGGTTGGAATCTTTTCGGGTCGGATTAATCCCAGAGGTTGATCAAAGGGGGAAAAATGCAAGAAAAAGTGCTTTTTCAGTTGGCTTTCACCAGCCAAATCTAAGGGGTCCAGGAGTCCAGGGCTCCTGTAAATGTTTTTTCATGAGAATCTCGGAATTGTGACAGCATTAGTTTGCGTAGGTTAGATGTTATGCCGATGCTTGTTTCGTCTGATGCTGCCGAGATGCCAAGGAGCAAAGGAACGAGCACATTACCTGGCCATGCAATGCCGCAACGCCTCATCGGCAACAGCATGCTCCATCTGCCAAAAATGCTTTGCTCGATCCCAGTTACATCACGTTACATCATGTTGGATCTTTGCATCAATTCAGAAAAGGCATGCAGCCATGCAGCTCCCCAAAACCTGGCCATTGGGTCCGTTGAGTGCCCCACCAGTGGTGATTGCCACCAGCCAGGACGACGCAAAGACACGCTGTGAGTACGGCAGCGGCACCACCGGCCCCTCAGCACCGGCCCGGCGCAGCGGCCAGCGCCGCAGCGCCAGGGGGGCCGCGGGCCGACAAACCTGGAAGCGTTGCAATTCCGGCTGGGTCTTGGAGCCTCCTAGACAGGTAAGTTGCTTGAGACCTTAGGCAAACTATGGCTAAAGTGGGATTCTTGATGGATCATAGTTAGGTGGGATTATAAACCAACTTGTAACTCGGCGACCTCTGTGCAAACCCTGTCAGACCTATATAATCGTGTTGTTCAAAATTGTCTTGGACGGTTGAACACTGACAATTGATGACAATTGACCATTCCACCATTCCATGTGTGTCGCTAGTACCAACAACATTCTAAAGCTCTACCCGACTCTTAAAGCTAACCCCATATTTTTCGACACGTCACTGGCAGCGTTGTGGGCCAGCCACCTGGACGGTGAATATGTCGTTGAACCGTTACCCCATTTTCAATTTGCAGGGTTCAGTTCCCAAAGGAATCGCACAACATACTTCCTTGCATCCGCTTACATCGAAACAAGTCGAAACAGCTCGACGCGGAAGAGCCCGTTCTGAAATCGGTTCAACAGCTCATTGCAGCCGGGCTGCGACCACATGTACCGAGCGGTGGGCATGGTCTCCTGCTGTCTGTACAATCTGCCACCAATTCCATCAACTGGCACCGGGGCAAAATCTTCAACCAGGGGAAGGAAAACAAACAATTTTTGGCTGAATACAAATGGTACTTTTTAGTGCAGTGCATTCGTTCAGGCCTTCCTGTAGTTTTCAGGGGATACCTTGCCGTGGCAACGCCGCAGCTCCTCACTGTGGACAGTGGCACCACAACTCCGGCCATTGACGCTATACCCCAACCGGCATTCGCAGGAGCGGCGGTGACCGTTTCACAGAGCAGCTCGGCAGGGGATGATGATTTAGAGTTGATCTAGTTGGGAGCCGTTCAGTATGCCCAGAATGCATGTGGCGTCAATATTCAGGACCCTGGGGCCCACAATTTTTGTATGATGTTGTCTCATCTGTCAGGATTCAAACATCCCATGTAGGTTACCCCGAGTTGATTTTGATCAATGTCAAGATGACTGCATTCATTGGCAGTTTGACGAGTCAACTGAAAACCATCATGTTGACATATGTTCACTCCTTTGAGGGTTCCGTGACCAAATTGGAAAAACAGACATGGACTTCCCACAAAGTATGGAGGTCGCCAATCTCCAGGAAGGTTCCAAAATCCTCCAGCCAGATCTATGCTATCTGGGTTCGCCAAACTGCATCAGCTCCATCTTCAAGCCTAGATGCGACGTGGATGGATTGAACCCGCGCTCTGCCAAACTGGGCCATTCAACAGTTGCAGGTGATTTATGTTTAACAAAAAAAACATAGCCAGCCATGTGACACATCATTTCCAGTGGAAACAAATCAGTAGCCAGCAGCCAGGTCAAGTGACAGAGTGGTCAGGATATGTCGTCCGGCCGAGTCTTGACACCATGCCCTATCCATTTCAACCACTGTAAGACTTCACATTCTGCGCAGCAAAACGACGTCCAGGCTAGCTTCGGTGCTTTAGTCACTGCTCCAAGTGAAGCAGTTTGTATGGGTAGCAATTTGTTTGTTCCAGAATAATACTGGCACGAATACTAGTTTGCATGCCATCCGCGCTGCCATCAAGCGGACAGGTTGCGAACGGCCGTGAAGGCGAAATGAATGGAGAGGCGAACACTATCCGACCCCCCACACCTCCAAGTTAAACAAGACTCCATCACCAGGATCATCGCCACGCATTCAAAAGTTTCCGAACAACAACACACCATAAGTGCAAAGAACCGTGTGAGTCTGTCAGAATTCTGTCACGAAGGCGAGCTGAGCTTCAAATCGCCCAGAAAGATCCAGAAATAAACAAGAAGGACTACTGTATTGTCCAACTTTGATTGGAGGCCCGCAATCAATCAATCTTTCTGCCTCACCAAGACATTTAAACCCACCCTTTCCTCCCATATCTGCCAAGTGGCTCCCCCCAAGTGCTAGAAGGTCTCAACCTTAGCAGGGTCCAATTGGTCCAATTATGTCCAATTGAAACAGCTAAGTTTGGTGCACCTCAACGAGAATGCAGTGGAATGGACTCTCACTCGGACACTCGGAATTTTTCGGACCGCTGAGGCGTTTGTCTTCATCCAAATCTCACATTTGCCTCGACCTATGCCAAAGATCCGGTGTTTTTTTTCCATATGTTCGAAAAATGACGATACAACTTTGAAAAGGGTATGGTTCTCCAAACCCGGCACATCTTCACCATTCTTCACCCAGTTGAATCAGAACCTGGCAGGTTTTTGGGAGGTCCAAACAGTCCAAACATCCCCTGCTGAACTTCCTCCCAGCAGCTGGGTTGAACCAATCTTTCGGGCCAAGCTCGAGAGCCACCTGGGAAGAGCGGATCTTTGGAGGATCTTTGGGGGAGCCATGCGGGCCAAACAGCGGCCCAATATACTTCTCCCAGAGGTTCAAGCAAGCAAAATCACCACCAGGTGAACGGACAGAAACAACCAAAGCTTGACTCACGTTGTAGCACTATCTAACCAGAAATGACTCGACTTGTTGTGTGAAACCCCAGAATTGTAGAGGTAGGTCTGGTTTTTTATTGAATTTACATGAATTTCGCATGGATTTACATTATTTACCATGGCGTACCACATTGCTTTCAGGGTGAAGCCTGCATGACCCCCACTCACCCCCCGCCTCCGACGCAGCACATCGCTGGGCGCTGCTAGCATCAGGTTCCGTCGCAGGGCTGTCTCCGAGGGGTCAGGGCCCTTCAGCCGCTCAAAGAGTCGTCAGCTATTAGAGGATGGCCATCCCTTGCCCTATAAGTAACAAATATGAATAATACTAACATTACTAACATTACTAACATTACTAACATGTATAGATGAAATATCTAAATGATTGTAAATGGTATGTCAGACTCCCACCAACCATGGTTTAGTATTGGATCTACCTATTGGGGGCCCATCAGCTAACCTGGAAAAGTGGAGGCTGCCAGGATCACCACTTACGTACCTGGACCTTTGATGACATATGGTATTTGTCCCCCAACCAAAACTGGAATGGAAAGATTCAAATACAACCACCTCAAAAGTATCAATCTTCAATGACACACATAATTATTCTATATTATTCTATCATATGTTGCTAAATTCAGAGATTCCATTCAAATCCATGGGATTCATCCTTGCCACCTTGGTATGGACCCGGGGCGGTTCCCGTCCTGCTGGTGCCGTGGCCGCCCCGGCAGCGGCACATAGCTGAGGCTGAAGGGGTAGAGGCGGCGGCCATCACCTTGATCCATCCGTGTTTCAGGACCCGTGAATAGGGATATAATTATATGAAATAAATTATATATATATATATCATGAATATATTCCATGATATTCCGATATAATTACTATATATCATATATACACCGTGTATGAAGTGCATCGATAGATTCGTAGATCAAAAATGCATACTACAGATTAATATTGTATATACACCAGTATTGAAAGCGCATCCTGTATCCATTGGGAGCCACGATTCGACCCTGATCTGCCCAGACGCTTTGGATGGGCTTCCATGGTGCAACAGTGAAGGGCTGGCTCCAATCTGCATCTAGGAAAGTCTCCTAGGTGTCTTTGGAGCAACCGGCTGAGTTCCGATCACTTGGAAACCAAGTCACAGCTACAAATACTGTTTCAACAAGGCTTTCAATAATCTTCACAATTCATAACCTATATCTTTAGGACTGGAAGATTTGACCGTGCTTCCTCTTGATAAGCTCTCAGCCAGGGGTGTCGGAGTGGTTCGCTGCCGAGCATCTGATTGTGCTGCGGACCAAAATGAAATGGACCCGTCAGAATTGTGCGCGAACCGCATCGGGAGCCTGGGCTTCGACTTCGCAGTTGCCCAGCTCGCACAGGTGTTGAACACATTCGAAGTGACCATATTGAATTCTTGTCTCTCGTGAGTTGAATACCAAGGCTTTAAAATAGGGTAAAATCAGCTGGAGTCGCTGGCTGAAACAGGGTCCCCCATCATCAAGCATCAGCTCATCAGTTTCCCATGTCATTGACTTGGAGCATTTGGGAAATGATTTCAGGTTCAGGGTACACGACCCCCAACAATATGCAGAGCCAGCAGCCATTCTGCAGGACTTTGCGAGCTGGATACTCCTGCAAGGCAAGGGTAACAGGATCACTTTGGAACACACTCTCAGGCATCACTTTAGAACACAGCCATTTTGCATCACTTCAGAACACAAAATCAAACATCACTTCAGAACACAGCCATACACACACACATCAG